>Ga0265797_10000218_pt1 | contig 110412 bp, 112 predicted proteins | sample P2T30metagenome_FD_192433 | JGI IMG/M metagenome (GOLD analysis project Ga0265797, IMG submission 192433) | Plant litter microbial communities from East Loma Ridge, Irvine, California - P2 T30 | ecosystem: Environmental > Terrestrial > Plant litter > Unclassified | place: USA: California... | reverse complement strand
ACCCCCTTACCTTCCGGTCCGAGGTGATCACCGCTAAGCGATCCGAAGAGTGCCTCAGCGCCCCAACCAGTTGGTGAAGCGCCGCTGACAAGAAACCTTCTAGGCGAGACCGCTGGAGCGGTCAATCAGGAAATTGCAATTTTGTGATAGTTCCGCGCAATATCCGAGAAACGCTTGGTTTTCGTCGGGCTGGGTGGCCTGTCCGACGCACCGCCTTTCGCCGCGAATCGCACTTTCGCGAACGAATCACGCGAATCACTTTCGAAATCGTTGCTCACCCGGCGCTGATGTAATCGCGCATCGCCGTAGCTTCGGCCTCAATGCCGTCGATCCGGTGTTTGACGAGGTCGCCGATCGACACGAAGCCGGTCATCCTGCCCCCTTGCACTACCGGAAGATGCCGGATCCTCCGACGCGTCATCAGGGAGAGTGCAGCCAACACCGGCATGTCGGCTTCGACGGTAATCGGCGGTGCGGTCATCACGTCGCCGGCAGTCCGCTCCAGCAACGCCGCGCCGTCCTCCGCCAAGCGGTAGACGAGGTCGCGTTCGGACAGGATGCCTGCAACGCGTTGCCCATCCATCACCGGCACCGCGCCGATCCTGTTCCCGGCCAGCAAGCGGACGACGTCTCCGACCGGTGTATCGACCTGTACGGACAGGATCGCGTCATCGCGCCCCCGCAGAATTCTGGCGATCGTCATGTTCGAAGCCTCCTTTCGCGCTTCACGGCACCCTTTGATGTCCGTCATGGTTGATGATGCGCTCAGTCTATCGATATGACCATGGCTTACAGCGCCGAAGGGAACCCCTCCTATGGATGATCGCCGCAACCGGCTTTCGGATCCCGCCTATGCCGCGTTCGCCTGGGCGCGGTATCGCCGGATCATGCGCTGGATGCTGCTGTTCGCGGCTGTCGCCGTAGGAGCCGCCCTGTTCTATCTGTCGGCGTCCGGGGCGCCGCTCACGCTGCATCTCGTGATCGCGACGATCGCCGGGGTCGGTTGCACCGTCTTGCTGGGCACGGCGTTGATGGGGCTTGCCTTTCTAAGCTCCGGCAGCGGACATGATGCCGATGCCGCCACCCATGAGGAGCATGAACGATGATCCCCGATACCAACCCGGTCCTGCGCGTCGTCCCCCGCCCCGGCGACATCAACGCCAATGGCCATATTTTCGGCGGATGGGTGCTGAGTCAGATGGATATCGCCGCGGGCATCGTGGCGACGCGGACGGCGGACGGCCCCGTGGCGACGGTCGCGATCGACGCGATGGCCTTCCTGCAACCGATCCTGCTGCTGGATGTGATTTCGGTCTATGCGCATGTCGAAACCCGGGGGCGGACATCAATGAAGATCCGGATCGAGGTCATGGCCGCGCGCGACCGCGGCCGGCGCGAGGTGAAGGTGACCGAAGGCCTGTTCACCTTCGTGGCGCTCGACGAGAATCATCGCCCACGTCAGTTGCCGACGGAATAGCGCGCTATGGCCTGGTTGCTGCTGATTCTGGGCGGACTGTGCGAGGTTGCCTTCACCACCTGCCTGCGCTTCGTCGACGGGTTCCGCAATCTTCCCTGGACGCTGGGCTTCCTGCTGTCGGTCATGCTGTCGATGGCGTTGCTGGAAGTCGCCTCGCGCAGCATCGCGATGGGCACCGCCTATGCGGTGTGGGGCGGAATCGGCGCGATCGGCACCGTGCTGGTGGGGATGGCGTGGTTCGGCGAACCGGTGACATCGCTACGGATCGCATTGCTCACCGGCATCGTGCTGTGCATCGCCGGCCTGAAACTGAGCGCGGGAACCGCCGGCTGACGGATGCCCCTCGAATGAGGGCCGCATCCGCCAGCCGTCAGTGGATCAATCCTGCGCGATCCGGTCGGTCGACCGGCGCAACTGCGATGCCGGCTCCTGGCCGGCGGCATTGGCCTGCTTGGCGGCCTCGATCGCCTCGACGATGATCCGCTTGGCTTCCTCAGCGCCGCCCCACTGGCCGACACGGACCCATTTCTTCTTCTCCAAGTCTTTGTAATGCGTGAAGAAATGCTCGATCTGCTGCATCACGATCTCGGGCATGTCCGAGCTTTCGTTGATCTTGCTGTAATAGGGGAAGGTTGCGTCGACCGGCACGGTCAGCAGCTTCTCGTCGCCGCCAGCCTCGTCTTCCAGCTTCAGCACGGCGATGGGGCGCACGCGCACCACCGAACCGGGAATGAAGGGCGACCGCGCGACCACCAGTGCATCCAGCGGATCGCCATCGGGCGACAGCGTATGCGGCACGAAGCCGTAATTCGCCGGATAGCGCATCGGCGTGTGCAGGATGCGATCGACGAAGAGCGCGCCCGACTTCTTGTCGAACTCGTACTTCACCGGCTCGCCGCCCACCGGCACCTCGATGATGACGTTGAGGGAGTGCGGCGGATCTTCGCCGATCGGAATAAATTCTATGTTCATGGGCGCGGTGGATATCTCGCCTGTAGCGCCTGCTCAAGCGGCATTTTCAGCGACTTCGGCGGTTTGATGGCAGAACGTAGCATGATTGCGCCCGACCGTGGCGCGCACCGGTTCGACGTCCGGAACTGGCTCCTCTTGAGAACGAGACCGGTTCCCCGCGGGCGCGATCCGTTCTAGGACGCGCGCGACATGACGAAAATCGCCACCCCCCGCCCGATCCGCGGCACCCAGGACATGCTGGGCGAGACTGCGGACCGTTTCCACCATGTCGTCGACATGTTCGACCAGGTCCGCCGTCTCTACGGATTCCGCCGGGTGGAGATCCCGGTCTTCGAATCGACCGCCGTCTTCGCGCGCTCGCTGGGCGAGACGACCGACGTCGTGTCGAAGGAAATGTATTCGTTCGAGGATCGTGGTGGCGAATCACTGACGCTCCGGCCCGAATTCACCGCCGGCCTGTGCCGCGCCTATCTGACCGAGGGCTGGCAGCAACATGCGCCGCTGAAGGCCGCCGTCCATGGCCCCGTCTTTCGCTATGAGCGCCCGCAAAAGGGCCGCTTCCGTCAGTTTCACCAGCTCGACGCCGAAATCATCGGCGCGGCCGAACCGGCGGCGGATGTCGAACTGCTCGCCTTCGCCGACCAGTTGCTGCGCGAACTGAAGATCGCGGACGGCATCACGCTGCAACTCAATACGCTGGGCGATGCCGCGACGCGCGATGCCTGGCGGTCTGCGCTAGTCGCGCATTTCACCGCGCATCGCGGCGATCTGTCGGAGGACAGCCTGATCCGGCTGGAGAAGAATCCGATGCGCATCCTCGACAGCAAGGATCCGCGCGACCGCCCGATCGCCGACGCCGCGCCGGGGATCGACGCCTATCTGTCGGCGGAGGCGGGGGCCTTCTTCGAATCCGTGACGCGCGGGCTGGAGGCATCGGGCGTCGCATGGACGCGCAACGACCGGCTGGTGCGGGGGCTGGATTATTATCGGCACACCGCCTTCGAATTCGTTACCGACCGGCTGGGCGCACAGGGCACCGTGCTAGCCGGCGGCCGCTATGACGGGCTGATCGAGGCGCTGGGCGGACCGCATACGCCGGCGGTCGGCTGGGCGGCGGGGATCGAGCGGCTGGGAATGCTGATCGATGCGCCTGCTACCGAGATGATAGCATTGGCGGTAATTCCAGATCGTCCCGACCTGCTATCGGAAGCAACCCGAGTCACGAGCCGCCTTCGCCAATTTGGGATTGCTGTAGACAACGCTTTTCGTGGGAACGCCAAGCGGCAGGTTGAGATTGCGCGAAAGCGTGGGCTACGCGGCGCCGTTATCGTCCGCGGCGATGCCTCACAGATCGGCGGGACGCATCTGTCATACTTCGATACAGATGCTAGTGCGCAAGCAGAAGTCCGCGAAGCCGTCATATTGGCGTTTCGCCCCGACATTCCATTCGGCGCGAGCGGTTCAAACGGATGATGGGTAAACGGACCAGCATCCCGGCGCAGGCCATTGCACTCCGAAGCTCATCGGGATCCCTTGCTAAATGACCACCATCACTCCCGACCGCATCCGTCAGATCGAGGCGCGGCGCGACGAGCTGTCCGCGATGATGACCAAGGCGGACCTGCCCGCCGAGCAGTTCGTGCAACTGTCGAAGGATTATGCCGAGATCGAACCCGTCGCGCGTGCGGCGGGTGAGGTGCGACGCTTGCGGCAGGAGGCGGCCAGCCTGTCCGAGATGACGCGCGATGCCGATGACGAGATTCGCGCCATCGCCAGCGAGGAACTGGTCGCGATCGAGGCGGCGCTCCCCCCCGCCGAGCGGGCGCTGGCGCTCAGCCTGTTGCCGCGCGATGCCGCGGATGAACGCTCCGCCATCCTCGAAATCCGCGCCGGCACCGGTGGCGATGAAGCCGCACTGTTCGCGGGTGATCTGTTCCGCATGTATCAGCGCCATGCCGAAGATCGCGGCTGGCGCGTCGAGCTGATGTCCGCGTCCAGCGCCGATATGGGCGGTTACAAGGAAGTGGTTGCGTCCGTCACCGGTGCCGGCGTGTTCGCGCGGCTGAAATTCGAAAGCGGCGTCCACCGCGTCCAGCGCGTGCCCGTCACCGAAAGCGGGGGCCGGATCCACACCTCCGCCGCCACCGTCGCGGTGCTGCCGGAAGCCGAGGAAGTCGATGTCCAGATCGACGACAAGGATCTGCGGATCGACGTCTATCGCTCGTCCGGTCCCGGCGGACAGTCGGTCAACACCACCGACAGCGCCGTCCGCATCACCCATCTCCCCTCGGGGCTGGTCGTCATCCAGCAGGATGAGAAGTCGCAGCACAAGAACAAGGCCAAGGCGCTGCGCGTGCTGCGGTCGCGCCTCTACGATCTGGAACGCGAGAAGGTGGACAGCGCGCGCGCCGGCGCACGCCGGTCGATGGTCGGATCAGGCGACCGGTCGGAGCGCATCCGCACCTATAATTTCCCGCAGGGGCGTGTGACCGATCATCGCATCAACCTGACGCTGCATCGCCTCCCCGAAATTCTCGAAGGCCATATGGACGAACTGATCGGCGCGCTGATCGCGGAGGACGAGGCGGCGCGGCTGGCGGCGCTGGATGGCTGAGGACAGCATCCGCGCTGCCCTTGCCGCCGCAACCGCCAATCTGACCGGCAGCGGCACTCCACGCCTCGATGCCGAATTGCTGATGGCCCACGCGCTGGACATCGACCGCGACCGGCTTCTGCTCGGAGCGCTTGACGCCCCCGCCCCCGCCGGCTTCGCAGGGCTGCTCGCCCGCCGGGCCGCAGGTGAACCCGTCGCCTATATCACCGGCACGCGCGGCTTCTGGTCGATCGATCTGGCGGTGGCCCCCGGCGTGCTGATCCCCCGCCCCGACAGCGAAACATTGATCGAGGCCGCACTCGACCATTTCGGCCCCGTCGGGCCGCGCTCCATTCTCGATCTCGGCACCGGATCCGGCGCATTGCTGCTGGCCGCGCTGGCGGAGTGGCCCGACGCGACCGGCACCGGCATCGACGCCAGCCCGGCCGCGCTCGTGCAGGCGCAGGCCAATGCCGACCGGCTGGGCCTCGCCACCCGCGCGACGTTCCTGCATGGCGACTGGCACGGTACGGGCACGGCGCATGACCTGATCCTGTGCAACCCCCCCTATATCGCCACCGGCGAACGGCTCGCCCGCGACGTCGTCGATCATGAACCGCACAGCGCCTTGTTCGCGGGCGCGGACGGCCTCGACGATTATCGCGCCATCGCCCCGCTGCTTGGTGCCCAGATCGCGCCCGGCGGCCTCGCCGCGATCGAAATCGGCAGCACGCAGGCTATCGCCGTTCTCGCGCTGCTCGCCACGGCCGACCTGCACGGTGATGTCCGTCGTGATCTGGCCGGCCATGATCGCTGCATCACGGTGTTTCGTCCGGCGGAAAACCGATTTACCCCGTAATTCTGCTTGGATTTACGGTACGCAACGCCTAAGTCGTGCGTCGGGGACTGGGTTCCAGCGGCGGTTGACGCCCGGAAACCATGGTTGCCGCCACCCTCATCTGCATCGTCGCCCCGACGCGGGGCTGCGGACAGGCCAAGGGCCGACGCGACGGCGATCCTGGATCGCGCAGTCGCTTGGGCGGGCGGACGACACGCTCCGCGGGATGGTCCCGGCATGACGAAGTGGTGAGCAAAAATCCCACGTACGACGAGGACAGCGAGTTGATCAACAATCGCCAGAACGGCCGCCGTGGCCGTGGTCGCAACGGTGTGCGTCCCCAGGGCGGCGGCGGCACCGGCCGTCCCGAACAGGGCAACCGGATCGACAATCGCGCGCGGGGTAATGCGGCGCAACTGCTTGAAAAATACAAGGCGCTGGCCCGCGATGCGCAAATGGCCAGCGACCGCGTCATGACCGAATATTATCTTCAGTTCGCCGATCATTATTTCCGCGTGCTGGCCGACACGCGCGCCCGGTTCGACGAGCAGCGCCGCCCGCAGGGCGAGCAGCAGCAAGGTGGCGCGAATACGTTCCAGGACGAGTATGACGGTGACGATGGCGAGGCCGACATCACCGACAGCTTCGACGATCCCCGCCCCGATCAGCAGCCCCGCTATCAGGATCGCGGCAATCGCAACGATCGCAACGACAATGATCGTGGCGGCCAGCAAAATGGCCAGCGCGGCGATGCTCAGAATGGCCAGCAGGACGGCCGTCAGGATCGCCCGCAGCGGCAGGACCGGGATCGCGGGCAGAATGAGCGTCCGCACTATGCCGACCGCCAGCAGAATGACCGCGCGCAGGGCGAAGGTCAGAAGAATGGCTATCAGCAGGATCGCGGCCCGCGTCCGGACCGGAATGATCGCAATGATCGCAATGATCGCAACGACCGGCAGGGCAATGGCCAGCAGGAACGCCCGTTCCGCCCCCGCGACCAGCAGGACCGCACCGATCGCCCCGAACGCCAACCGCGCCAGCCGCGTGACGATGGTCAGGAACGTGGCCATGAGGGCCAGACCTACCGCACGATCCGGGCCGAACCCGATCGTGGCCCGGTCCCCTCCCCCATCGCCGCGCAGCAGCCGCCGCGCGAAATGACCGAAGCCGTCGCGGAAGAGACACCCCGCCGCACCCGCGCACGCCGCCCGGTGACCGATCAGCAGCCGGCGCCCGTCGCCGATGCGCCGGTTGCCGCCGCGCCGATGGCAGCGCCCGCCCCGGTCGTCGAGGCGCCCGCCGCACCGGTGGAGGAAGCTCCCCGCCGCACGCGCCGCGCCCGCGTCGCTGCCCCGGTCGAAACCGGCAACGATCAGGACGACATGCTGACCTTGCCCCCGGCCTTCCTCTCGACTCCGGCTGACACCGCGCCCGCCGAGGAAAAACCCCGCCGCCGCCGCCGCACCCGCGCGGAAATCGATGCCGACAATGGCGACGTCGCCGCCTGATTCATGCGGGTAGGCCAAACAAAAAAGGCGGAGCACCACTCCGGTGCGCCGCCTTTTTTATTCCGATACCAACCGGCTTTTTGGTCCTGAGCTGCTCGAACTGAACGGCGTCAGTTTATGGGCACCATAAACGAGCACAGCTCAGGCCAGGCGCGCCCCATCCGGCACCGCCGCATCGGGCACAGCCAACCGGATCGCGCCGTCCGCATCCGCGACGCCCAGAATCAAAACCTCGGACCGCACCGGCCCGACCTGCCGCGCCGGAAAATTGACCACCGCCAGCACGCGCTGCCCGATCAGTTGCTCCGGCGTATAATGAACAGTGATCTGCGCCGCGCTAGTCTTCTCGCCTATGACCGGTCCGAAATCGATCCGCAGCCGGTAAGCCGGGTTGCGCGCCTTCGGCACCGGCGCGGCCGCACGGATCGTGCCCACCCGGATATCCACCGCCAGAAAATCCGCAAAGGCGATCTCCGGCCCCGCAGGACTGGCGGGATCGTGCAGCAGATGCACCCTTCAGCGATCCGTCATGCCGCGAGTGCCGCCAATGCAGCGCCTTCGATCCGCCATGGCTGCCAACCGGTCGAGGGTGCCGCGCCTAGCGTGCGGTAGAATCCGGCGGCGGTTTCGTTCCACTCCAGCACCGCCCAGTCGATCCGCGCACAGTTCCGAGCCACCGCTTCCCGCGCCAATGCACGGAATAAAGCGCGCCCGGCCCCCGTCCCGCGCGCGGCGGGGCTGACGAACAGATCCTCCAGATACAGGCTCGGCCGCCCGGTCCAGGTCGAATAGGTCTGGAACCACAGGGCGACGCCGATCACGGCCCCGTCCAGCACCGCGACATGCGCGAAGACCTGCGCGCCCCGCCCGAACAATGTCTCGTGCAGCGACGCCTCGGTCGCCTGCACCGCGTCCGGCTCGCGCTCATACACCGCCAGCGCGACGATCAGCGCCAGCATGTCCGCCACGTCGCCCGGCCCCGCACGCCGGATCGTGATGCTCACGCCGCCGCCACGACCACAGGCGCCGCCGCCGCTTCGGCCGCGGCCTCCGCCGCCTCGATCTCGGCGGCCTTCGCCTCGACCAGCTTCACGATATGGTCGATCATGCCCTCATCCTGCACGACATGATCGGTCACGCCCGACAGATAGATCATATGCTTGCCGGCCCCGCCGCCGGTCAGCCCGATGTCGGTTTCGCGCGCCTCGCCCGGCCCGTTCACCACGCAACCCAGCACGGACAGGGAAAGCGGTGTCGCGATATGGCTCAACCGCGCTTCCAGCGCCTCGACCGTGCGGATCACGTCGAACCCCTGCCGCGCGCAGGACGGGCACGACACCACCCGCACGCCACGCGTCCGGATGCCCAGCGCCTTCAGGATTTCATAGCCGACCCGCACCTCTTCTTCCGGCTCGGCCGAAAGCGATACGCGGATCGTATCGCCGATCCCGTACCAGAGCAGCGACCCCATCCCGATCGACGATTTGACGGTCCCGCCGATCAGCCCGCCCGCCTCGGTGATCCCCAGATGCAGCGGGCAATCCACCTGTTCGGCCAGTTGCTGATAGGCGGCCACCGCCAGGAACAGGTCGGACGCCTTCACCGCGACCTTATATTCGTGGAAATCATGATCCTGCAGCAGCTTGATATGATCCATCGCGGATTCGACCAGCGCATCGGGGCAGGGTTCGCCATACTTTTCCAGCAGGTCGCGTTCCAGGCTGCCGCCGTTCACGCCGATCCGGATCGAACATCCATTGGCCTTCGCCGCGCGCACCACTTCGGCCACGCGCGCGCTGGATCCGATATTGCCGGGGTTGATCCGCAGACACGCCGCGCCCGCATCCGCCGCTTCCAGCGCACGCTTATAGTGGAAATGGATATCCGCGACGATCGGCACCTTCGCCGCGCGCACGATCTGGCGCAGCGCGGTCGACGATTCGACATCGGGCACCGACACCCGCACGATATCCACGCCCACATCCTCGCACCGCCGGATCTGGTCCACGGTCGCACGGACATCGGTGGTGGGGGTGTTGGTCATCGTCTGCACCGACACCGGCGCATCGCCGCCGACGGGGACTTTGCCCACCATGATCTGGCGGGACGGACGACGCGCGATATCGCGCCACGGACGGAGGGACATCAGATTTCCCGGATGGTTGCTATCCGCCATCTATAGGCCAAGGTGGCCGCGCGGTCACGGATGAAAGCCATGCCTATCCCGGCATCGTCCTTTTGCTGTACCCGACGCTGATCCGGTCGCACGGCATGGCGGCCATTCCGATCGATACGGGGTTTCGGGTGACAAAGCGTTTCGGCAGTGATGACAGGACGGCGTTCCGCAATCGGGGTCGTCGCGCATGATCCTGCTCGGGCTGGATCCGGGGCTGGGCACCACCGGCTGGGGCGTGATCGCCGCGGAGGGCAACCGGCTCAGCCATGTCGCCAACGGACAGATCCGGACCGAACCGGGGATGCAGCTGCCGCGCCGCCTGACGCTGTTGTTCGAGGCGCTGGGTGCGGTGATCCGCAGCTACCAGCCCGGCGGCGCGGCGGTGGAGGAGGTCTTGGGGAACAGCAACGCGCAATCGACGCTGAAGCTGGGGCAGGCACGCGGCGTCGTCCTGCTCGCCGCGGCCACGGCCGGGGTGGCGATCGGCGAATATCATCCCAGCATCGTCAAGAAAGCGGTGGTAGGCACCGGCGGTGCCGACAAGAAACAGATTCAGGCGATGATGGCCCATTTGCTGCCGGGCGTGAAACTGGCCGGGCCGGATGCAGCCGACGCGCTGGCGGTAGCGATCACCCACGCGCATCATCTGGCCAGCGCGCGTGCGCTGGCGCGGCGGGTGGTCGCATGATCGCGCGGTTGACGGGCGTCTTGGCCGAATCGGCGTCGGATCATGCGGTGATCGACGTCGCCGGCGTCGGCTATTTGGTCTGGATGTCCGCCCGCGCCCTGTCCGCGATCGGCCCGGTCGGCGGACAGGTGATGATCTTCACCGAATTGCAGGTCCGCGAAGATTCCATGACGCTCTACGGTTTCGCCAGCGGCGCGGAACGCGACTGGTTCCGCCTGCTTACCTCGGTGCAGGGCGTCGGCGGTCGCGTCGCGCTCGCGATCCTGTCGGTGCTGGAACCCGCCGAACTGGTGCGCGCGGTGGCGGCGGGTGACAAGGCGATGGTCGCCCGCGCCAACGGCGTCGGCCCCAAGCTGGCGATCCGTATCGTCACGGAACTGAAGGACAAGACCGGCGGCATCGTGCTGGGACCGGGCGTCACCGCACCGCAGGTCAAGGGATCGGCGGCGGGCGATGCCCTGTCCGCGCTCGCCAATCTCGGCTTCCGCCCGGTCGATGCCTCCGCAGCCGTCACGGCGGCGGAAGAGGAACTGGGACCGGGCGCGACGCTCGACGCGCTTGTCCGGCTGGCGCTGAAAAAGGCATCGCGATCGCTCTGACCACAAGATAACGGCCCGCCGGCCACCGTCTGAGGACGGCGCCAGCGGGCCGGGACGGATCAGGCCGCCTGACGCGTCGCGTCATCCGACGCCGCAATGCGGTCATTGGCCGGCGCTGCGTTGCCCGCCCCCTGATCGATCGTGATCCGGCGCGGCTTCATGGCCTCCGGCACGACCCGCTTCAGCGCGATCGTCAGCAACCCGTTCTCGAAGCTGGCTGAACCCACTTCGATGAAGTCGGCAAGCTGGAAGCGCCGCTCGAACGGCCGCGCAGCGATCCCGCGATGCAGATATTGCCCGTCCTGCTTGTCCTCCGTCCGCTTGCCGGAGACGACGAGCTGGTTCTGCTGCGCCACGATCTCGATCTCGTCCGGGCGGAACCCGGCGACGGCCAGCGTGATGCGATACTGATCCACCCCGTCCGTCACCAGATCGAAAGGCGGATAGCTGTCAGGCGCGTCGCCGCGCATCCCCGTTTCCAGCAGATCGAACAGATGGTCGAAACCCACCGACGAACGGCGATAGGGGGTGAAGTCGAAATTGGCTCTCATTTCCAAATCCTCCTGATGAAGCAATCTGGGCGTGAGAAGCGCCGGTAAGAGCCGACGCTCTCCTAGTCCCACCGGACCCGATCGCGGCGTCCGGCACCGAAAAATCTAGGCGGCGGAAAAGCGGCTTCAAGATCGCCGATCGCAAAATTTTCGCTCCCTGACGGCCACCCCCCGCACACGCATCGCCCCCATTTGGAACAGATCAAAAACGCGCTAAGGCGGCGGCATGAGTGATGACGACCGGATCCTGACCGCCGCCCGCCGCCCCGAGGATGTCGACGCGGCGCTGCGCCCGAAATCGCTCGACGATTTCGTGGGACAGAAAGCGGCACGCGAGAATCTGCGCGTGTTCGTGTCCGCCGCCAAGGGGCGTGGCGACGTGCTGGATCATGTGCTGTTCTTCGGCCCCCCCGGCCTCGGCAAGACCACGCTGGCGCAGATCGTCGCGCGCGAAATGGGCGTCGGCTTCCGCGCCACTTCCGGCCCGGTCATCGCCAAGTCCGGCGATCTCGCGGCCCTGCTCACCAATCTGGAAGATGGCGACGTCCTCTTCATCGACGAGATTCACCGGCTGAACCCCGCCGTGGAGGAAGTGCTGTACCCCGCCATGGAGGACCGCGCGCTGGATCTGATGATCGGCGAGGGGCCGTCCGCCCGTTCGGTCCGGATCGATTTGCCGCGCTTCACGCTGGTTGGCGCGACGACGCGGCAGGGCTTGCTCACCACACCGCTGCGCGACCGGTTCGGCATCCCGATCCGCCTGCAATTCTATTCGGTGGAGGAACTGGAAAAGGTGGTCACGCGCGCCGCCGGGCTGCTCGGCATGGCAATCTCTTCGGACGGCGCGGTGGAAATCGCCCGTCGCGCGCGCGGCACGCCGCGGATCGCGGGGCGGCTGCTGCGCCGTGTGCGCGATTTCGCCGATGTCGCGGGCGCGCCGGTGGTGGATGCGAAGGTCGCCGATGTCGCCTTGACCCGGCTGGAGGTGGACTCGCTCGGGCTGGACGCGATGGACCGCCGCTATCTGATGATGATCGCGGACATCTACCGCGGCGGTCCGGTCGGGGTGGAAACGCTCGCCGCCGGTCTCAGCGAGCCGCGCGACACGATCGAGGAAGTCATCGAACCCTATCTGATCCAGCTCGGACTGGTCGCGCGCACGGCGCGCGGGCGCTGCCTCAATTCCCGCGCCTGGGGCCATATCGGCCTGCCCGAGCCGGAGGGCATCCCCGTACAGGGCGGGCTGTTCGAGGGATAAGCCCTTGGCCCCGGCTGCGATCCCGGCGTGAGTCGGAATCGGGTTGTCAGCCCCGCCCAAGGCGTTAGACCGCGCGCCATGGTGAAGGACGATCTCGACCGGCCCTATGCGGGTGGATTTGCGGGGTCCGCGCATCGATTCGCGGTCCGCGTCTATTTCGAGGATACCGACCTGACCGGGGTCGTCTATCACGCCAACTATCTGCGATATATGGAACGGGCGCGGTCCGACATGCTGCGCGCGGCAGGGATCGACCAGCGTGCGGCGCATGAGGACGGGACCGGTGCCTATGCCATTTCCGATCTTGCGATCCGTTATCGCCGGCCCGCACGGCTGGAGGATGCGTTGCAGATCGTCAGCCGGGTGCTACGGGTGGGCGCGGCGTCCTGCGTCATTCAGCAGACAGTCATGCGCGATGAAGAGGTTCTCGCCGAAGCGGATGTGACCGCGGCCTTCCTTTCGCCGGAGGGAAGGCCACGCCGCCAGCCGCGCGCATGGATCGACATTTTCGAACGGCTTACAAAGGACGACAAGGGCGCATGACCGGTATCGAAGTGACGACGAGCGGATCCATGCTGTCGCCCGTCACGCTGTTCCTGCAGGCGGACATCATCGTGAAGACGGTGATGATCGGCCTGACGCTGGCCAGCATCTGGACCTGGGCGATCATCATCGGCCACGGGCTGAAACTCCGCCGCGTGGGCGCGAAGTCCGAGGCGTTCGAACGCGATTTCTGGAAAGCCGAGGATATCGACCGGCTTTATGACGGGGCCGGCAAGGAAGACCTGCCCTCCGCCAAGATCTTTTCGGCGGGCGTCAGCGAATGGCGCCGCTCCACCGCCGCCAAGGTGGTCGATCGCGACGGCACGCGCTCCCGCCTCGCCACCGCGATGGCGGCGGCGGTGGGTGCGGAGATGGACCGGCTCTACGACCGGATCTCCATCCTCGCCACGATCGGGTCGGTCGCGCCCTTCGTCGGCCTGTTCGGCACCGTCTGGGGCATCATGCGCGCCTTCACCGATATCGCCGGGCAGCAGTCGACCAATCTCGCGGTCGTCGCCCCCGGCATTGCCGAGGCGCTGTTCGCGACCGCCCTGGGGCTGTTCGCGGCGATCCCCGCGGTCATCGCCTATAACCGGCTGACGCATCATCTGAACCGGTTCGAAGCCAAGCTGAACCGGTTCGCGGACGGATTCCATGCCACGCTGAGCCGGGAACTGGAATTGTGAGAGGGCGGAACTGAGCCATGGCGATGGGGCCGATCTCCGGGCGCGGAGCGAAGGGGCGGCGTGCCCCGATGGCGGAAATCAACGTCACGCCGCTGGTCGACGTGATGCTCGTGCTGCTCATCATCTTCATGGTGACCGCGCCGTTGCTGACGGCGGGCGTGCCGGTGGAGTTGCCGGAAAGTCGCGCCGGCGGGCTGGAGCAGGAGCAGGAACCGATCCAGTTGTCGCTGGACGGACAGGGGCGCGTGTTCATCGGCGAAACCGAGATCAGCGATGCCGATCTGCCGGGCCGGCTGACGCAGGCGGCGGCGGACGGCGCGGGGAAGGATCCGCCGCAGGTGTTCCTGCGCGCCGATCGCACGCTGGATTATGGGCGGGTGATGAAGGTGATGGGCGAATTGAACCGGGCCGGCCTGAACAAGGTCGCGCTGGTGACGGTGGGCGCGGACGCGCCGGCGGCGACGCGCTGACCGGATGAGGATGGAGCGTTCGGAAAAGGCCGGGCTGGGCATTGCGGTCGTCGCACATGCCCTGTTGCTGGCCGTGCTGTCGCTGGGGCTGTTGCCGCCGAAGCCGCCGCTGCCGAAACCGGTGAGCGACCCGATCGATATCCAGTTCGCCGATGAGGTCGGTCTGGTGTCCGGCGCGCCCGAGCCGTCGACCGAAGCCCCCGCGACATCGGAAGCGCCGGAACTGGGCAAGCCCGAGGAAGCCGCGGCGGCGGAAGCTGATCCGACGCCGGCCCCGCCCCCGCCACGTCCTGCGCCCCCACCCCCCGCCCCCGAGCCGGAGCCGAAGCCCGTCCCGGTGAAGAAGCCGGTGCCACCCGCGCCCACGCCGAAACCGGTCCCGAAACCCGTGCCCAAACCGGCACCGGCGCCCAAGCCGACCCCGCGCCCGGTGCCGAAGCCGGTGCCGAAGCCCGTCACGCGCCCCACTCCGGCACCCGCCCCCGCCAAACCGACACCGGCAAAGCCCGCCGCCGCGAAACCGGCAAAGCCCACGCCCGCACCGGCCGCGCCGACCAGGGCGTCCAGCAACAGCAAGGCAACGCCCGCCAAGCCCGCACCGGGCAAGGCCACGCCTGGCAAGGCCGCCACCTCCACCGCATCCTCCGGTGCGGGAACCGGCAAGAAGACGGCTGGCGCGTCACTGGGCGATGATTTTCTGAAGGGCATCACTGCCGAAAAGAGCGAAAGCCGGACGCAGGCCCCCCGCGCAGCGACGGTCAGCGCCACGCAGATGGCGGGGCTGGTCGGCGCGATCCAGCGGCAATTGCTCCCCTGCGCAGACCGACGATCCAGCCCGGGACCGGGTTCGAACCGGATCGTCACGCGGATGCGCCTGCAATTCCGCAAGGACGGATCGCTCGCCGGCCCGCCCACCGTGCTGGGCCAGACCGGCACCGATGACGAGAATAGCCGCTACGCCACCCGCGTCGGCGAACTGGCCGTCGGCATCGCGCGCGAATGTTCGCCGCTGAAACTGCCCGCCGAACTCTATGAGGTCGGAAACGGACAGGGATGGAACGATATCGTGATCCGGTACAAGCTGCCGGGATGAGGATGGATATGACACGCACTTTATCGATGCTGATCGCGCTGCTGTCCGCCGGCACCGCCATGGCGCAAACCCCTGCCCCGCCCCCCGCCGCGCAATCGTCCGGGCCGCTGGAGGTGGACGTCGTCGGCGGCATTTCCGCGCCGATGCCGATCGCGATCCCGGTCATGCCGACGCCCGCCGGTGTCGCCACCCCCGCGGGCAATACCGCCGCACTGGGCCGGCAGGTGTCGGAAATCATCACCAACGACCTGCGCAATTCGGGTCTGTTCACCCCGCTGGTCGGCAGCGCGCTCCGCCCGGTCTCCTTCGCGCAGGTGACCGCCCCCGATTTCGCCGGCTGGGGCAGCACCGGCGCGCAGGCGCTGGTGCAGGGTTTCGTGCAGGCCAATGGTGATGGCACGCTGACCGTCGGCTGCTATCTGTACGATGTGTTCGCGCAGAGCGAACTGACGCGGCAGGGCTTCGTGGTCCCGCCGGCGCAGTGGCGGCGCGCGGCGCATAAATGCGCGGATCAGGTCTATACCCGGCTCAGCGGCGAGGGGCCATATTTCGACAGCCGTGTCGTCTATGTCTCGGAAACGGGGCCGAAGACGCGGCGGATCAAGCGACTGGCGGTCATGGATCAGGACGGCGCGAACCATCGCTTCCTGACCAATGGGCGGTCGATCGTGCTGACCCCGCGCTTCGCCCCCAACCAGCAGACGATCACCTATATGTCGTTCGAGAACGACCGTCCGCGCATCTATGTCTATGATGTCGGCAGCGGGCGGCAGCGGCTGGTGGTGGATCAGCCGAACATGACCTTCGCCCCCCGCTTCTCCCCCGATGGCCGGTTCATCGTCTTCTCGATGTCGGTCAACGGCAATACGGATATCTACCGCGTCTCCGCGAGCGGCGGCACCCCCCAGCGGCTCACGACGTCTCCGGGCATCGATACGGGCGCCAGCTATTCCCCCGACGGTTCGAAGATCGTGTTCGAAAGCGACCGGTCGGGCGGGCAGCAACTTTACGTCATGGGTGCGGACGGATCGGGGCAGAACCGGATCAGCTTCGGCGGCGGCCGCTATGGCACGCCGGTCTGGAGCCCGCGTGGCGATCTGATCGCCTTCACCAAGATCGGCGGCGGGTTCCGGATCGGCACGATGTCGCCCGGCGGCGGCAATGAGACGATCCTGACCAATGCGTGGCAGGATGAGGGGCCGAGCTGGTCCCCCAACGGCCGCGTCATCCTGTTCTTCCGGACGGGTCAGGGCAGCGGCAAGGCGGATCTCTGGTCGGTCGACCTGACCGGCAAGAATCTGAAACCGGTGCCTACCCCGCTCGACGGGTCCGATCCTGCATGGGGGCCATTGCTGCCCTGATGCATCCGCTCGATCACGCTGCGCGGCCGGAGCGGGGCCGCACATGGTTTCAAGGAGAGCGAACATGAACCATCTGATGAAAATGGCGCTGGCCGGCACGATGCTCGTCGCGGTGGCCGGGTGCGCGAAGAAGAAGCCGGCCGTGCTGCCCCCCGCCCCCGCCGGTTCGGGCGTGATCGACGACGGCACGAACAATGCGCCGACCGGCCTGGTCGGCGGCGCGAACGTCCCCGGCAGCCGCGCCGACTTCATGGCGCAGGCCGGCACCGACACCGTGTTGTTCGGTCTCGACAGTTCCGACGTCGACAGCGAGGCGCAGGCCATCCTGTTGCGTCAGGCGCAGTGGCTCCAGAAGAACCCCGCCGTCCGCGTGACGGTCGAGGGGCATTGCGACGAACGCGGCACACGCGAATATAATCTGGCGCTGGGCGATCGCCGCGCCAACAGCGCAAAGAACTTCCTTGCGTCGAACGGCGTCGATGCCAGCCGCATCTCCGTCATCAGCTATGGCAAGGAACGTCCGGCGGCGACCGGTTCAGACGAAAGCGCCTATGCGCAGAACCGTCGCGCCGTCACCGTCGTGCCGGTCGGCGGCAGCGCGTCCTTCTGATCCGTTCGAACGCCCCGTTCCCGTCCGGAACGGGGCGTTCGCAGATCATCCCTCGCGGCGGAACCGCGCGACGAAGAACCCGTCCGCACCGCCCGCCTCCGCCAATGTCCCCGGTGCGACCCGAAGCCAGCCTTCGGCACCCGGCGTGAACCCGTCCGGCAATTCATCCTGCCGCACCGGATCGATCGCGAAACCCGCTACGTCGAACGCGGCAGCGATATCCTCGCCCTCCGCCCGTTCCAGCGAGCAGACTGCATAGACCAGCCGCCCGCCCGGCTTCACCATCGTCGCGGCATGGGCCAGCAACTGCCCCTGCTGTTCGGCCAATTCCTTGATGACCCTTGGCCGCGCGCGGTGCAGCACTTCGGGATGCCGGCGGAAAATGCCCGTCGCCGAACAGGGCGCGTCCAGCAACACCACATCCGCCGGCACCTCGGGCATCCAGACGGCGGCATTGGCGACGATCATCTTCGCCTTCGCCCCCACCCGGTCCAGATTCTCCATTAGCCGCCCGAGGCGGCTGCGCGACAGATCGATCGCGGTCGTCTCCCAGCCCGCGCTCGCCAACTGCATCGTCTTCCCACCGGGTGCCGCGCACAGATCGATCGCGGTGCCTGCCCCTGCGCCGATCAGCCGCACCGGCAGCGACGCCGCCAGATCCTGCACCCACCAGCGCCCTTCGGCATAACCCGGCAATTCTTCCACCGCCGTCCCGGCCGGCAACCGGACATGACGCGGCGCCAGTGATACGCCACCCAGCGCGGCCACCAGTTCGGGATCATCCGTCTTCAGCGTCAGGTCAATCGGCGCAGGCTGCGCGATTCCCTGCCGCGCCGCCTCCGCCGCCGCCTCGCCCCACGCCCGCGTCCAGCGAATGCCGACCGCGACCGGCAGATGCGGCGGATCGGGCAGCTTGTCCCCACGTCGGATCAATGTGCCATAGACGCCATGCACCAGCCGGCGCGGCCCGCCATCGACCAGCGGCAGCACCGTCGCGATCGCCGCATGGGGCGGTGTGCCGAGCGCCAGCGCCTGCACCAGTGCGATCCGCAAGGCGAAGCGTGGCTTGGCATCCTCGGGCATCGGCTTGGCCGTTGCCGAATCGATCAGCGCATCCAGATCAGGCAACCGCCGCAACGTCTCGGCCGCGATGGCATGAGCGAAGCCGCGATCGTCAGCGCGGTCCAGTTCGGCGGTCGCGGACGCCATCGCCGCTTCCAGTGGCAAGCCCTTGCGCAACACGGCATCGAGCAGCCGCATCGCGGCACGGCGGGCCGGCGTGCCGGGCGGATCGTCGGATCTGTTCATCCGCGCGGCTTAGAGCGAACCGACACGCGAGGGAACCGGCTTCGCGGGCGCGGCTCCCGATCGCAACAAGGAACGAATCGCGTCCCGCTAGCGCTTTCGCAAGGCATCATGGTTAGAAGGACGGCATGACCATCCGTTTCGAAAGTCTGCCCGAACGGCGCGCGATCATCGACCGCCGCGCCCTCGCCGACCAACTGACCGCGCTGCCGCCCGGCGACGCTGCCGCCTTGCGCGCGGCCTCCGTGGCGATCTTGCGCGTGGCGCTGGACCATGGGCGGCAGGAAATGGCGCGCCGCCTGTCCGTCCATCCCAGCCGTGGACGTGAAGTGTCCGCCGGTTACGCCTATCTCACCGACCAGTTGCTCCGCCTGATCTTCGATTTCACGACCGGCCGCCTCTATCCCAACGCCAATCCCTCCTCGGGCGAGCGAATCGTCCTGATCGCGGTCGGTGGTTATGGCCGTGGCGAAATGGCGCTGCATTCGGATATCGACATCGCCTTCCTTACTCCCTCGCGGCAAACCGGCTGGGGCGAACAGATCATCGAATCGATGCTCTACACCTTGTGGGATCTCGGGCTGAAGATCGGCCATAGCAGCCGTTCGCTCGACGATATGGTGCGGATGGCGAAATCTGACCTGACGATCCGCACCGCCCTGCTCGAAGGCCGCTATGTCTGGGGCGACACCGCCGTCTATGCAGAAGCCGGACGTCGGTTCGATCGCGAAATCCGCGATGGATCCGCTGCTGCCCGCGCCTTTGTCACCGACAAGCTGGCCGAGCGCGAGGCACGGCACCAGCGGATGGGCGACAGCCGCTATGTCGTCGAACCCAATATCAAGGAGGGCAAGGGCGGGCTGCGTGATCTCCACACGCTCTTCTGGATCGGCAAATTCGCCTACCGTGTGCATGAGCTTCCCGATCTGGTCGACAAGGGGCTGTTGACGCGGGAGGAACTGCGCCGTTTCCAGCGCGCGGAGAATTTCCTCTGGGCGGTGCGCTGCCATCTCCACATCCTCACCAATCGCGCGGAGGATCGGTTGACCTTCGATGTCCAGCGCGAGGTGGCGACGCGGATGCGCTATGCCGATCGTCCCGGTCGCTCCGCCGTCGAACGCTTCATGCAGCATTATTTCCTGACCGCAAAACAGGTGGGCGATCTGACGGCAGTCTTCCTCGCCCATCTGGATGAAACCTTTGCGGGGCGCGGCAGCCGGTTCGGCATTCCCACCATCCGCCGCCGCCGCCGGCTCAACGGCTTTCCGCTCGATCGTGGGCGGATCGCCCTGCCCAGCCCCGAACATTTCGCCGAAGATCCGGTCCGCCTGATCGAGATGTTCGCACTCGCCGATCGCCACGGGCTGGAAATCCACCCCCTCGCCATGCGGCAAGCGGGTCGCGATGCGAAACGGATCGACAATGCCGTCCGTGCCGATCCACGCGCCAACGCGCTGTTCCTCGATATCCTCACCTCGCCCCGAAATCCGGAAACGGTGCTGCGCTGGATGAACGAAGCGGGCATTCTCGGCCGCTTCATCCCCGATTTCGGCCGTGTCGTGGCGCAGATGCAGTTCGACATGTATCATCATTACACGGTCGACGAACATTCGCTGCGCGCGATCGGGCTGCTGTCCCGGATCGAGAAGGGCGAACTGGGGATCGATCATCCGATCGCGACCGATCTGTTCCAGCGGCTGGTGTCGCGCCGTGTCCTCTACGTCGCGGTGCTGCTGCACGATATCGCAAAGGGCCGGCGCGGCGATCACAGCATCCTGGGCGCGGAGATCGCGGAAAAGCTTTGCCCGCGGTTCGGGCTGACCCCGGCGGAAACGCAGACCGTCGCCTGGCTGGTGCGGCATCATCTGTTGATGTCCTCCACTGCCTTCAAACGCGATCTATCGGATTTCAAGACGATCCTCGATTTCGCCGGAGTGGTGCAAAGCCCTGAACGGTTGCGGCTGCTGCTGATGCTGACCGTGGTCGATATCCGCGCGGTCGGCCCCGGCGTGTGGAATAGCTGGAAGCGGCAATTGCTCGGCGATCTCTATGATGCCGGGGAGGAAGTGCTGCGGCTGGGCCACAAGCAACGCGGCCGGGGCGATCGGATCGAGGCCAAGCAGCTTCAGCTACGGCAGGAGCTTGGCTGGAACGATGCGCAGTTCGATGCCTATGCGCGCCGCCTGCCCGATGCCTACTGGATCGCCGAACCCGCCGACGTCGTCGCGCGCAACGCCGCTCTTGTCGAGGGGGCCGACGCCGCCGGACTGGCTTTGTCGATCGTCGCCACCGCCGATCCCGATCGCGGGGCCACGCTGGTCACGGTCTATGCCGGCGATCATCCCGGGCTGTTCTACCGGATTGCGGGGGCCGTGCATCTGGCGGGGGGCAACATCATCGATGCGCGCATCCACACGACGCGCGACGGCATGGCGCTCGACAATCTGCTCGTTCAGGATCCCTTCGGCCAGCCGTTCGACGAGTATAGCCGGCTTGAACGCCTGCGCTCGGGGATCGAGGATGCGCTCGCCAACCGGCACCGCCTGGCCGATCGGCTCGCGGCCAAGCCGATGGCGCGCACCCGTGCCGAGGCCTTCGATATCGAACCACAGGTGCTGGTCGATAACAAGGCGTCGAACCGCTACACGGTGGTGGAGGTCAATGCCCGCGATCGCCCGGCGCTGCTGAATGCGCTGGCCCATGCGCTCTTCCAGTCGAAGGTCACGATCCACAGCGCGCATATCGCGACTTATGGCGAGCGGGCGGTGGACGTGTTCTACCTCACCGATCTGGTGGGCGACAAGATCGTCGCCGCCACGCGACTGCGCACCATGGAGCGGCTGTTGCTGGCCGCGGCCGAAGGTGAAAGCGCAGTGTCCGCAGCGGGGTGATGCATCGCCCGGCGTCGATCAGGCGGGCGATGCATCGGGTTCTGTCAGAATTTTGTCCGTGCGGTGACGCCGAAGGTGCGCGGTTCGGCGAGATAGCTGGTGAAGAGCTGGTTCGCGGTCAGGCCGAACGCCTGCGTCTGGGCCGCGCTGTTGGTCCCCTGGAACGGCGCATTGAACGCGACCTGCTGATATTGCTTGTCGAAGATATTCTGGCCCCAGAATTCCAGCGACCATGCCGATTGCGCCCCACGCACCCCGATGCGCGCATTCACGGTCGCAAAGCCTTCCTGCTGCTTCTCCGGAAACAGATCGGACCCGGTATTATAATCCGACGTCATCCTGGTATCGGCATAGAGCAAGCCGCGCAGGCCGCTATTGCCCAGCTCGGGCGTCCAGGTCGCCGACACCGTCACGACATTGGCGGGCGCATTGGACATTTGTCGGCCCGACAGCAGGAACAGCGCGGGATCCAGCGCGACGCCGGACGAACTGCCGACCAGATTGCGGCGATAATGCGTGTCCGAATAGGTGTAGCCTGCCGACACCTGTACGTCGCGGACCGGATAAAGCGCCGCCTCGACCTCGATCCCCTGCGAGATCACGCCGGCCTTGGTGCCCCCGCTGCACGTGCCCGTCGCCCGGCTATTATCCGTATCCGCACCGTTCAGGCTGGTTTTGCACGCGGCGATATTTTGTACGATGAAGATCGAACCATTGAACGTGTTCAACTGAAAGGTTTTGAATTCCTGCCGGAACGCCGCCATGTTGAAGTTGAAGTGGCGCGTGCTGTATTTGAACCCGACTTCATAGGCGTCCACCTTTTCCGGCTCGAACTGCAAGCCGTCCGCATCGGCATTGGTACGCGGCGAGAATACGCCATTGGCCCCGCCAAGCGCCGACCGGTCCAAGTTGAACCCGCCCGCCTTGTAACCTTTGGAGAAGGAGGCATAGGTCATCAGCCGTGCAGTGGGCTTCCAGGACAGTACACCGGTGCCCGTAAACTCGTCTTCCTTGCGCTTGCTGTTCAGATCCAGCGCATTCAGCCCCGAACTGCTATTCCCCTGACAACTGAGCGTGATGATCCCGCCTGCCAGCGATGCCAGCGTCGCGTTGGTTAGCACGGCCGATCCCAATGGACCGGACGGCCCCAGCAATGCCTGTTGCGTGGGGCAGATTATGTTGTTGTTGTTGAAATCCGCGTCGAACGTCTTGGTCTCGTTCGTGTAGCGCGCGCCAAGCGTCAGGCTGAGCGTATCGGTGATGTTGATGATGTTATGGGTGAAGAACGCATAATTCTCGCTACGCTGGTTATAGACCGAGCGCACATCACCCCGGTCGCTGATATTGCCGAGATTGTTCAACCCGGCGAGGATCACCGGCGCTGCCGCACCCAGTTGCTGCGTCAACGCGCCGCGCCCGGTCGCGCTCAGGCAACCGGGTGAACCCGGTGCACGCAACACCGCCAGCGGGCTGACACCGGCAACGACACGGCAGGCCGCGAACTGGCCATATTGCGTGCCGAAGCGGAAATTATCGACCAGTTCCAGCTTCTCATTGGCATAATAGCCGCCGACCAGAAAATCGAGCGCGCCGTCGAACAGCGAGGCCTGAAACCGCGCTTCCTGACTGAAGGTCTTGAATTGCCGGTAATTATTGCCGTCGCCGGCACGATATCCGATGTCGGCTGCGTTATAGTCGACATCACCCGCACCGCCCGCCTTATATTGGCGATATGCCGTGATCGAGGTCAGCGTTCCCGGCCCCAGATCCCAGTCGATCTGCCCCGAACCGCCCCAGTCGGTGGTCTTGTTGCGGAATGTGCGGCCCGGCGTCAGCGCGATCCGCCGGTTGTAGGGATCGAGACCGGACTGGGTCGGGACCGCCGCGTTGAAATAGGGGTGGTTCAGAATATCCACGATGCGATTGGTCGCGGATTGCGACGTCGCGCCGTCACTGTTCACGCCGCCCGTCGCACTGGCGGGATTGGCGGTCGGATCGACGGTTTCGCGTGTGGCGACATAGACCGCGCCACAGCAGCTTTCGTTACGATGCGAATAGTCGCCGATCAGACGCACGGAAAAGGCATCACTTGGTTCGTACAGCAACTGCCCGCGGATGAAATAGCGGTTGCGGTCGTTCACCCGCCCCTCGCTGCCCCCGCCCTGCGTGCCGTTACGGTAGAAGCCGTCACGCTCGACATAGATGCCGTCCAGCCGATAGGCGAGGCCGCTCTTGCCGATCGGACCGCTGACTCCCCCGGCCAAACGGAGGAAATCATAATTGCCGTAATTGGCCTCGGCATAGCCTTCCTCCGTGAAGGATGGCTTCTTCGACACGATGTTGATGAGCCCGGCGGAGGCATTGCGGCCGAACAATGTGCCTTGTGGGCCGCGCAGCACCTCGACCCGTTCAATCTCGCCAAGCTCGTTCAGGCCCGATCCCGTCCGGCTGCGATACACGCCGTCGATGAACACCGCGACCGAGCTTTCCAAGCCCGGATTGTCGCCAACCGTACCGATCCCGCGGATACGGGCGGATCCGTTCGCCTCGCTACCTGTGGAGGATACGAGCAGCGATGGCGCAAGCTGATTGAGCTGGCGAATATCGGTCGCGCCCGAATTCTGCAGCGACGCCGCCGTTACGGCGGTCACCGCGATCGGCACGTCGGACAGCGGGCTGGCGCGACGCGTGGCCGTGACGATGATCGTACTGGGATCATAATTGACGCTGTCGGGGTTGGCCGCATCCGCCGCCGCCTGGATCGCGGCGGACTCGGTGGCGCTGCCGATCGGCTGCGCGGGCGTCGGCACCCCACTGCCTTGCGCATCCTGCGCCATGGCAGGCGCGGACAACGCGACGAGACAGGTGGACAATAGCCACAACGCCTTCGGCATCTTCATCTCCCGGAAATTTCTTTATCTTATTTCACGGAAGGTAAAATGCGATCACTTAATAAACCAGCCGAAACCGCGGACCATGCCTTACAAAATCAGGTATCGCGTCGTTTCGGCAACAGTGTTCATCGGTCTTATACTTCGCAGTTGCAGCATCCATGTCGATGATATTGTACACTGACGTTGCGTCATGGCCCGCTCCGACAAAGCGCACATGCGGAAAGGCCGCCCGTCCCGGTCCTGGGACGAACGGCCTGTCAAGCACCGAATGCGCGATCGGCGCTTATTTCGGGGAAAGCACCATCAGCATCTGACGGCCTTCCATGCGCGGATGCTGCTCGACCTTGGCCGTCTCGATCACATCCTCCTGCACGCGCCGCAGCAGGTTCATGCCAAGCTGGCCATGCGCAAGCTCGCGCCCGCGGAACCGCAGCGTGACCTTGACCTTGTCACCCTCGTCGATGAACTCGTTGAGCTTCTTCATCTTGGTATCATAATCATGATCGTCGATGTTCGGACGCATTTTGATCTCCTTGATCTCCTGCGTCTTCTGGCTCTTGCGTGCGAGATTAGCCTTCTTCTGCGTCTCGTACTTGAACTTGCCCACGTCCAGAAACTTGGCGACGGGCGGATCGGCGTTGGGCGACACTTCGACCAGATCCAGACCCACCTCGCGCGCCTGCTCCATCGCCTCGCGCGTGAACATCACGCCCAGATTCTCGCCATTCTCGTCGATCACCCGCACCTTCTGGCTCTGGATGAATTCGTTGAAGCGGGGACCGTTGAGCGGGGAAGGCGTCGGCGCGAAACCGCGGCGGGGCATCATCGGGGGTATGGTCGTTTCTCCTGTCGGACCGTTGTCTGATCCCGCTTATATAGGGGATTTCGGGCTTTGGCGAAAGGGTCCGCGACGAACATCTGCGTGGTGCCCGTGCGAATTAGCGTTCCGACGTGTTGAGGGCCGCCAGCGCACTGGCAATCTGTCCACGCCGCACCGGATCGCGCGTCATCTCCAGCATCGCGCTCAGGCTGGATCGCGCCGCGGAAACCCGCCCCCCGGCCAGTTCCAGCCGTGCGCGTTCCCACCAAGGGTGCCCGGTCCCCGGCGCGATCACGGTCATCCGTTCGAACAAGGTCAACGCGCGCATCGTCTGCCCCGCCTTTTCCGCGCGCGTCGCCTGGTTCAGCAGCAGGCGGACCAGCACCGACCGGTTGGACATCGCCGCTACATGCCGCCCCGCAGGCGCAGTGCCCGGACCCAGCGACTGCGCCAGCAACGCCGCCAGCGCCTCCGCGCCCACCACCGCGCCACCGGCGAAGGGATCGATCAGCACCGGTTGCGTCTCATTGCCGATGCGCACCAGCACATGCCCCGGACTGTCCAGCGCCGCCGCGGACCAGCCCAGCCGCCGTGCCGCCGCGACATACAGGATCGATAGGCTGACGGGTAGCCCACGCCGCCGTTCCAGCACGCGGATCATGTCGGCATTTGCGGGATCGTCATAGGTTTCGCGGTCGCCGACAAACCCATATTCATCACCGATCACCCGCGCCAGCGCCGCCGCGTGCGTCGGCCCGTCATGCGCCGCGCCGCCGATTTCGGCGATCCGCTCGCTGATCTCGCCGAGCAGTACGCTGAACGGATCCAGATCCCGTTCGGGATGATCAAGCGCCGCCAGATCGAGCGCCGCCGAGTCGAGGACGATATCGTCGTCATCGACGAGACCCAGATGCAGGATGTTCGTGTTCATGATTTCAGGAGAACGCTATTCCCCCATGTCGGGGTCCGTCAATGCTCAGCCGCGCACCAGCACCGGCTGCGCGCGCGTCAGTGCCGGATAATGATGCTGCAAGGCCTGCACCTTGGGCAGATCGTTGATCCGGATGTAGGAGGAACCCGGATTCCGGACGAGATAATCCTGATGATAGGCCTCGGCCGGGAAGAAGCCCTTCATCGGTTCGATCCGCGTCACGATCGGGCGCTGCCAGAGGCCGCTCTTGCGCAGTTGCGCCAGATAGGCCTGCGCCACCTGCGCCTGCGCCGGGGTGGTCGGCATGATCGCCGATCGATATTGCGTGCCATGGTCCGGCCCCTGCGCATTCAACTGCGTCGGATCGGCGACAACCGAGAAATAGATTCGCAGCAGCGTGCCATAGCTGACCACCCTCGGATCATAGGTGATCCGCACCGCTTCGGCATGGCCGGTCGTCCCGCTCGACACGCTGTCATAATCGGCGGTCGCCCGCGCACCGCCGGCATAGCCGGACACGGCGGACCGGACGCCCTTCACGCGTTGATAGACGCCCTGCACGCCCCAGAAGCAGCCCCCCGCAAACAAGGCCGTCTGCGTCGCTGCCGGACCCGCCGGATCGACCAGCGGCGCGGGCGCACGCACGCTCACCTCCGCCGACGCCGCCGATACGGTGCTGAGCATCCCCAGCGCGATCAGGCCGGCGGCGGTGGCGGCTAAAATGTTAGTACGGACGGACATGGCAGACCTCGTCTCTTGCGGCGATGCGACGCCGGAAGATACGTCGGGATCCGAGCCTTTGGTTGCAAGGGAAAGGCACGTCGCACACCCGGCCGTCTGCGTACCTCAGTCCATCCCCGCCAGACCCGGATCCAGCCCGCCAAGCAGACGCCGCGCCGCCGTCCGCGCGAAGCGCAGCGTCTCCACCTTCCGCCGCGCCGCCGGCATCGGCCGCACCGTCGCCGCACGCAGCATTTCCGCATCATAACGATCCGCGACGATCAGCCCGGATATCTCCGGTCGGAACCCGGCCTCGTCGAACGGCGAAAGATCGAACCCCGCCGGCACCGCCCAATAATAGCGGTCGCAATAATCGAGATATTCCGGCCATTTCGCATCGCCGCGCAGGTCCGCCTTCGAAACCTTGATCTCGACGATCACGATCTGCCCCTTCGCATCCACGGCCATCAGGTCGGCCCGCCGGCCATTGCCCAGCGACACCTCGCACAATGCCATCAGATCCTGCCGGAACAGCAGCCGCGCCACCCCGCGCGCAACATCGCGCGCCACCAACGGGCCATCATCGAAGCAGGCGGACGCGGTTGCCATTGCCGCTGATTAGAACAAGGAGTGAACGCAGGCAAGCATCGGCGCTTTTCCGCGGTGTGGGCCATTGACCACCACGGCACCGCATTGCAGCATGAGGCATGGCCACATTGCTTCCGATCACGCAAAACCCCGACATCCGCTTTCTCGGGCGGATCCTTGGCGACGTCATCCGCGCTTATGGGGGGGACGCGCTGTTCCGCCGGATCGAGCATATTCGTTCGGTCTCGGTCGATCGTGCGCGCGGCGTGGCCGGTGCCGACATGATCGATCCGGGGCTGAGCACGCTCGGACTGGACGATACGCTCGCCTTCGTCCGTGGCTTCATGCTGTTCTCGATGCTCGCCAATCTGGCGGAAGACCGGCAGGGCGTCGCCGCCGAACCCGGTGCCGATCTCGCGGCGGCGCTCGATCGACTGGCCAAGGAAGGCGTGTCGCGCGCCGATGCCGCCGCTTTGCTCGATCAGGCGCTGATCGCCCCCGTGCTGACCGCCCATCCAACCGAGGTGCGGCGCAAGAGCATGATCGATCATCGCAACCGCATCGCCGCCCTGATGGCGTTGCGCGATGCCGGCGAAACCGAAACTCCCGATGGCGACATGATCGAAGCCGCGATCGCCCGCCAGATTGCGCTTTTGTGGCAGACCCGTCCGCTTCGCCGCGAACGCCTCTATGTCGCGGACGAGGTGGAAACCGCGCTCGCTTATCTGCGCGACGTGTTCCTGCCCGTCCTGCCCGCGCTCTATGGCCGCTGGGAACGCGCGCTCGGCCAGCGTCCGAAGAGCTTCCTGCGCCCCGGCAGCTGGATCGGTGGGGATCGCGACGGCAATCCCAATGTGAATGCGGATACGCTCGAGTCCGCGCTCTGCCGCGCCTGCAATGCGGTGCTGACCGACTATCTCGACCGGCTCCATGCGCTGGGGGCCGAACTCTCCATCTCGACCGAACTGACCGAGACGACCGATGCCGTAAAGGCGCTGGCCGATCGCAGCCAGGACGCCGCGCTCGCCCGTCGCGACGAACCCTATCGCCGGGCGGTCAGCGGCATCTATGCGCGGCTCGCCGCGACCTATGAAGCGATCATGGGGCATGAGCCGCCGCGCCCATCGCGGCTGAAAGGCGAGGCTTATCCCGATCCGCAGGCATTCCGTGCCGATCTGGTCGAACTGGCGCGCGCGCTGGCGGCTTCGGGCGAAGGGCTGCTCGGAACCGGCGGCGCGCTCAGCCGGCTGATCCGAGCGGTCGAAACCTTCGGCTTCCATCTCGCCACGCTTGACCTGCGCCAGAATGCCGACGTGCATGAACGCGTCGTCGCCGAACTGCTCGCGCAATCCGGAGTGACAGCGGACTATCTCGCGCTCGATGAGGATGCCCGCATTGCGCTGCTCCGTGCCGAACTGGCCGGCCCACGCCTGCTGTCGACGCCGTTTGGTGATTATTCGGACGAAACCGCGTCCGAACTGGCGATCATTCACGCGGTGGCCGACGCGCATCAGCGTTACGGTGCGCAGGCCATCACCACCTACATCATCTCCAAGGCGGCCACCGTCTCGGACATGCTCGAAGTCTGCATTCTGTTGAAGGAGGCCGGGCTGTACCGTGCGGGCGATCCGCCACGGTCGGATCTAATGGTCGTCCCCCTGTTCGAAACGATCGAGGATCTGGAGGCCGGCCCGGCCGTGATGCGCGACTGGTTCGCGCTTCCTGAGATTGCGGCGATCACCGGCCGGCGCGGACATCAGGAAGTGATGGTCGGCTATTCCGATTCGAACAAGGATGGCGGCTATCTGACGTCGGTCTGGAGCCTCAACCGCGCCAGCCGCGCCTTGGCGGAAGTGTTCGCGGAAAGCGGCACGCGGATGCAGTTGTTCCATGGACGCGGCGGCGCGGTCGGGCGCGGTGGCGGATCCTCCTTCGCGGCGATCCGTGCGCAGGCGCATGGCACGGTGCAGGGCCGCATCCGCATCACCGAACAGGGCGAAGTGATCGCCGCAAAATTCGGTACGCGGGAAAGCGCGATCGCCAATCTGGAAGCCACGACCGCAGCCACCCTGCTCGCCTCGCTGGAAGCGCCCTCGATCGACGACCGCGACAGCGCCCGATTCGCCGCCGCGATGGACACGCTGTCCGACACCGCCTTCCGCGCCTATCGCAAACTGGTTTACGAAACCGACGGGTTCAGCACCTTCTTCCGCCAGCTTACGCCGATCGCGGAAATCGCCGACCTGAAAATCGGTTCACGCCCCGCCAGCCGGACGAAATCGGACCGGATCGAGGATCTGCGCGCCATCCCATGGGTGTTCAGCTGGGCGCAGGCGCGCGTCATGCTGCCCGGTTGGTACGGCGTCGGCGCCGCACTGGACGCCTTCCCTGACAAGGGACTGCTCCGCGACATGTTCGCCGGCTGGCCCTTCTTCCAGGCGACGCTCGACAATCTCGAAATGGTGCTCGCCAAGTCCGACATGGCGGTGGCCGAACGCTACACCGCACTGGTCGAGGACCGCGCTTTGGCCGACGGTATCTTCGGCCGCATCCGCGATGCGTGGGCACAGACGCAATCGGGCCTGCTCGGCATTACCCGCCAGACACGCCTGCTCGAGCGCAATCCCGCACTCGATGCGTCGATCCGCCTGCGCCTGCCCTATATCGAGCCGCTCAACCTGCTCCAGATCGAATTGTTGAAGCGTCACCGCGCCGGCGAAACCGATCCCCGCGTGCGCGAGGGCATCCAGCTTTCGATCAACGCCATCGCTACGGCGCTCCGCAACAGCGGATAAGCCTTCCGCCGGCCCCCGCCCGCACGGCGGGGGCCGGGGAACCGGATCAGCGCGCGATCCCGCCCGCCGCCAGCACCGCCAGCGTCACCAATTCACTCGCCGTTGCGGACATGGTGGCGATCTGCACCGGATGCTTCAGCCCGACCAGCATCGGGCCGATCACCGAATCCCCGCCCAGTTCACGCAGCAGCTTGGCCGAGATGTTGGCGGATTGTAGCCCCGGCATCACCAGCACATTGGCCGGTCCGGACAGCCGGCTGAACGGGTAATTCTTCATCACCGAGGGGTTCAGCGCGACGTCCGGCGCCATCTCGCCCTCATATTCGAACCCGACATTGCGCCCGTCGAGGATTTTCACCGCATCGCGGACATTGTCGACGGTCTTGCCGTCCGGATTGCCGAACGTCGAATAGCTCAGAAACGCGACGCGCGGCTCCTGCCCCATGCGCCGCGCGACGTCCGCCGTCTGTTCGGCGATGTCCGCCAGCGCGGTGGCATCCGGCCGTTCGGTCACGGTGGTGTCGGCCAGGAACACGGTATGGCTGCGCCCGACCATGACGTGGATGCCGAATGGCCGCCGCCCCTGCACCGGATCGATCACGCGCATCACCTGACGCAAGGTCTGCGCATAGGTCCGCGTGACGCCGGTAATCATCGCATCCGCTTCGCCCAGTTCCAGCAGCAGCGCACCGAAGATGTTGCGATCCTGATTGACCATCGCCTCCACCTCGCGGCGCAGATAGCCGCGCCGCTGGAGCCGCGCATACAGCGTGTCCACCATCCGCTCGATCAGCGGTGAATGGCGGCTGTTATGCAGTTCGAACGTCGACGGATCGGTCACGCCCAGCGCGCGGAGCTTGTCCGGCACCTCGTCGCGCCCCACCAGCACGGGCGTTCCCAGACCCGCCTCGCGGAATGCGATGGCGGCGCGCAGGACGGTTTCCTCCTCCGCCTCCGCAAACACCACGCGCTTCGGATGCTTGCGCGCGCCCTCATAGGCTAGTTGCAGGATCGAGGTCGTCGGGTTCAACCGCGCCTTCAACGTCTCGCGATAGGCATCCATGTTGAGGATCGGCTGCCGGGCCACGCCCGAATCCATCGCCGCCTGCGCCACCGCCGCCGGCACGATCTCCATCAGTCGCGGATCGAACGGTGCCGGGATGATATAGTCGCGACCGAAGCGCGGCGCAGTGCCGCCATAGGCCAGCGCCACTTCCTCCGGCACCTGCTGCCGCGCCAGTTCCGCCAGCGCACGCGCCGCGGCAATCTTCATCTCGTCGTTCACGCTGGTCGCCCGCACATCCAGCGCGCCGCGAAAAATGAACGGGAAACCCAGCACATTATTGACCTGGTTCGGATAGTCCGAACGCCCCGTCGCGACGATCACATCGTCCCGCACCGCCTTGGCATCGGGCGGCAGGATTTCGGGATCGGGGTTCGCCATGGCGAAGATGATCGGGTTCGCCGCCATCGACCGCACCATATCCGGCGTCAGCGCGCCCTTGACCGATAGGCCCAGGAACACGTCCGCCCCCGCCACCGCATCGGCCAGCGTGCGCGCGTCCGTCGGCGCAGCATGGGCCGACTTCCACTGGTTCATGCCTTCGGTGCGGCCTTCGTAGATCACGCCCTTGCTGTCGCACATCAGCACATTCTCGGCGCGCACGCCCATCGCCTTCACCAGTTCGGTGCAGGCGATCGACGCCGCGCCCGCGCCGTTCACGACGATCTTTACATCCTGCAAGGCGCGGTCGGTCAGATGGCAGGCGTTGATCAGCCCCGCCGCCGCGATGATCGCGGTGCCATGCTGATCGTCATGAAAGACCGGAATGTTCATCCGTTCCTTCAGCGTCTGTTCGATCACGAAGCATTCGGGGGCCTTGATATCCTCCAGATTGATGCCGCCGAAGCTCGGCTCCATCAGCTCGACCGCGGCGATGAACTTGTCGACATCCTCCGTCGCCAGCTCGATATCGATCGAATCGACATCGGCGAAGCGCTTGAACAGCACCGCCTTGCCCTCCATCACCGGCTTGGACGCCAGCGCGCCCAGATTGCCCAGTCCGAGAATGGCCGTGCCGTTGGAGATCACCGCCACCAGATTGCCCTTGGCGGTATAATCATAGGCACAGGCCGGATCCGCCGCGATCGCCAGCACCGGCACCGCGACGCCGGGCGAATAGGCCAGCGACAGGTCGCGCTGCGTCGCCATCGGCTTGGACGCGATGATCTCGATCTTCCCCGGCCGCCCCTGACTATGGAACAGCAGCGCCTCGCGCTCCGAAAACTGGATATTGCTCATCAGGCCCTCCCACGATTTCAGGCCTTAGTGGGACAAGGATGCCCCTGCGACAAGCAGAGATGGCGGCGGGGGCGATTGCGGCGCATAGACCGTTCTTGCGACCGGTCGGGGGCTACGCTTGGTGGATCTGGGAGATACGCTGCAGGATCTGGTGGATACCGCCTATGGCTGTGCGCTGGACGATGCGTGGGTGCCTTGGGGCGAACGCATGATCACCACGCTGCACGGCGTCGCCGGAACGATGATCGTCATCGACGAAACCACGGGCCGGATCGAACATCTGCAACCACATTGGAACCATGATCCACGCGAATATCTGGATCATTGGCAAGAGCACGATTCCCAGACCCGCTTCGCATCCGGGCTTTCCCGCTCGATGGCCTATACCGACACCGATCATCTGGATCTGGGCAACCCCTCAACCGCCGCCTTCGACGCATGGGCACGGTCGAGCTTCGGCTATGGCCATCATCTGGGCATGGTCGTGGTGGATCCTACACTCGGCCTGCGTGCCGGCTTCTGCATCCACCGCAGCGTCGCCGCGGGGCATGTTCCGGCGGACGATCAGGCAAGGATGCAGGCGTTGTTGCCGCATGTGTCCAGCGCGATGACGCTGGCTTTCCGTCATGGGAAAAAGCTGACCGATGCCTATTGGGAGGGGCTGGCGAACGATCGCGAAGATCCTGCGCTGCTGATCGGGGCCGATGGCCGGGTGCTGCGGATCGGCGCATCCATGGCGGCGCTGCTGTCGCGGCAGGATGGGCTGGACGTGACCGCGGGCCGCCTCCACGCCGTGCGACCGGGCGATGACGCCGCGCTCTCAGCCGTCGTCGGGAAGGCGACGGCGCGCATTGCCGCCGAAACCGGCGCGACACGCATCGCGCGCAGGTCGGGCCGCGCCCCGTTCATCGTCACCGCCTATCCCCTCCCCCGTCATAGGCGGATGTTCGCGCCCGCGGAGGCGACAGCGCTGCTGGTCGTCGTCGATCCGGCAAAGCCGCTGGCGACGGCGAACGCATTGATCCGACAGGCGTTCGATCTCACGCCGCGCGAAGCCGAACTGGCCGCGCTGCTCCGCGCCGGGCATAATGTCGAATCCGCCGCCGCGGTCATGGCGATCAGCCTCGCCACCGCGCGCAGCCACCTGCGCCGCGTCCTCGAGAAAACGGGCACCGTGCGCCAAACCGAGTTGATGCTGCTGCTCGCCCGCCTGCGTTGACCGTCCCGTTTCGGCATCCATCATCCAGTTGGATGATATCCCCGGTTGCGCCGCAACATTAACCGTCTGCTGATCTTTTCAACAAGGGGAACAGACATGCCGACCACCGCCCGCCTCCGCCTGCTGCTGGCCACCGCCTGCCTCGCCATCGCCCCCACCGCTCCCGCCGACGCAGCCCTGTTCCAGCAGGTCTACACCGGCACCGTGACCGGGGGATATGATGGTCTCGGAGTCTTTTCCGGCGCGGGCGAGTATCTCACCGGCCTTGCCTACACGGCAACCTATGTGATCGACGACAGCAAGGGCAATCGCGGGGGCCATGATCTTGGCTATAGCTATGTCGATGGCTTTGAGGCCGTACAAGGAGGATCATATTATTATGGCCTTACCCCGTCTGAAATTCCAAACGGAACTCCCGTTTCCGCCAAGCTGACGATCAACGGAAAAACGATATTGATCGACGGGGACAATTTCGGCTCCGCATCCGAAGGGGATTATACGATACCCTATGGTGCGGATCAGCTCAACATCCAGGCACGAAGCAACACAGATGCGAAGAACATGTATCACAACGTCTCTTCCGATTATGATCTTTTTTCCGGAAGTGGTCGATTCGGCACACCATTTGATTTCGCGTCCGATCGGATTACAAGTGGGTTCGGTGCCTTCGAAATGGGCGGTGGCTATGGTACATATGCCACGTTTGATATCGCCCGGGCCGTCAGCAGCCCTGCCGCCGTCCCCGAACCCGCCGCTTGGGCGCTGATGATCGGCGGCTTCGGTTTGGTCGGCGGCACATTGCGCCGGACCGGACGCGTGGCAAAAAGGTCGTTCGCGACGGCATGACGTTCAGACCCACAGCGCGCACCGCCATGACGATGCGCGCTGTGACCCCGTCATCTGAAGGTTTCGGGTTCGGACCTCCGCTGTGCTAGCGCGCCTTATGGCCGCTGCCCACGATCCGAACCCGTCCTCCACGCCCGCGCACACGCCGATGATGGCGCAATATCATGCGCTGAAGGCGCTGGTGCCCGATTGCCTGCTCTTCTACCGGATGGGCGATTTCTTCGAACTCTTCTTCGAGGATGCCAAAGCTGCCGCCGCCACGCTGGACATCGCGCTGACCGCGCGCGGTGCGCAGGATGGGCAGCCGATTCCGATGTGCGGCGTGCCGGTCCATGCGGCCGAGGGCTATCTGGCGCGGCTCATCAAGGCCGGGCACCGCGTCGCCATCGCCGAACAGACCGAAAGCCCGGCCGAGGCGAAGAAGCGCGGCGGATCCAAGACTTTGGTCGCGCGCGGCATTGTCCGCGTGGTGACGGCGGGCACGCTGACCGAGGAAGCGCTGCTGGATGCGAAGGCCGCCAACTGGCTGGTCGCGGTCGGCGAGGTCGGCGGCGATCTCGCCATGGCGGCGGCCGATATCTCGACCGGCCGGTTCGAGATCGGCAGCGTCGCGCGCGGGCAGATGGATGCTGAACTGGCGCGGCTGTCGGCGGCGGAAATCATCGTCCCCGACACGTTCGTGCCCGCCCCCGACGGCGCCTATCCCTGCCCCCGCTCACGGTTCGACAGCGCGGCCGGCGAAGCGCGGATGAAGGCGCTGTTCGGCGTCGCCACGCTCGACGGCTATGGGGCCTTTTCCCGTGCCGAATTGTCGGCGGCGGCGGGGTTGCTCGCCTATCTCGACAATGCCGGCCAGGGCACCCTCCCCTTCCTGCAACCGCCCGAACGGCGGCAGGCGGCGGGGCATATGCTGATCGACGCGGCGACGCGCGAAAGCCTCGAACTGACGCAGGCTACGGACGGCGGGCGGCGCGGCAGCCTGCTCGATGCGGTCGACCGGACGGTCACCGGGGCCGGCGCGCGGATGCTGGGCGCGGATATCGCCGCCCCGCTCACCGATCGCACGGAGATCGAGGCGCGGCTCGATCTGGTCGCGCTGTTCGAACGCGACGATGCCCTGCGCGAAAGCCTGCGCAGCGCATTGAAGGCGCAACCCGATATCGGCCGCGCGCTCGGCCGGATCGCCGCCGGTCGCGGATCACCGCGCGACATGGGGCAGTTGCGCGATGGCCTGGCCGAAGCCCGGCGGCTGCACGACCGGCTGGGCCGCATCCCCGAACGGCCGGCGCTGCTGGACGCGCTGCTCCCCAACCTCGCCGGTCATGGCGCACTGGTCGATCAACTGACCCGCGCGCTCGTGCCGATGCCGCCGGTCGACGCGGACAAGGGCGGCTATATCGCCGAAGGCTACGACGCCGCGCTCGATGCGTTGCGTACCTCCGGGGGCGAGGGGCGTCGCGCCATCGCCGCGCTGGAGGCACAATATCGCACCCGCACCGGCATCGCGTCCCTCCGCATCAAGCATAATGGCGTGCTCGGCTATCATGTCGAAGTGCCGGCCAAACATGCCGATCCGCTGATGAAGGCCGAATCGGGCTTCACCCACCGCCAGACGCTCGCCGGCGTCGTCCGCTTCAACGCACCCGATCTGCACGATCATGCGATGCAGGTCGGGCAGGCCGGTGCCCATGCGCTGGCGGCGGAAGCCGCGCATCTGGAAGAACTGACCACCGCCGCGCTCGACCGGCGACACGCCATCGCCACCACCGCCGATGCACTGGCGCGGATCGATGTCGCCGCGGGGCTTGCCGAACGCGCCTGCGAAGGCGGGTGGTGCCGGCCGACACTGGTGGACCATAGCTGTTTCGACATTGCCGGTGGACGGCATCCCGTCGTCGAAAGCGCGGTCGCGCGCAGCGGCGGCCGGTTCGTTGCCAATGACTGCGCCTTGTCCGAAGACAGCCGGCTCTGGCTGGTGACCGGCCCCAATATGGGCGGCAAATCCACCTTCCTGCGGCAGAATGCGGCGATTGCGGTGCTGGCGCAGGCCGGCAGCCCGGTGCCGGCAACCTCCGCCACGCTGGGGCTGGTCGATCGCCTGTTCAGCCGGGTCGGCGCATCGGACAATCTGGCGCGCGGCCGATCCACCTTCATGGTCGAAATGGTGGAAACCGCTGCGATCCTGGCGCAGGCCACGCCGCGCAGCTTCGTCATTCTCGATGAGGTCGGGCGTGGCACCTCCACCTATGACGGGCTGGCCATCGCCTGGGCCGTGGTGGAGGCGGTGCATGACCGCAATCGCTGCCGCTGCCTGTTCGCCACCCATTATCACGAACTGACGCGGCTGGCCGAACGGCTCGACGCGCTGACGCTGCACCATGTCCGCGCGCGCGAATGGAAGGGCGACCTAGTGCTGCTGCACGAACTGGCACGCGGCCCGGCCGACCGCAGCTATGGTCTTGCCGTGGCCAAGCTGGCAGGCCTGCCATCCCCGGTGCTGGCGCGTGCGAAGTCGGTGCTGGCCAAGCTGGAAGCCGGGCGCAGCGCCACCGGCGGACTGGCGGCGGGTCTCGACGATCTGCCGCTGTTCGCCGCCGCAGCCGCGGCCGAACCCGCCCCCGATCCGCTGCACGACGCGGTGTCCGCGATCGACGTCGACGCGTTGACCCCGCGCGAGGCGCTCGACCTCCTCTATCGGCTCAAGGGCATCGCCGCCGAGCGGTAGCTTGCCGATCGCGCCCGCCTCCCCACATCCATTACATCTCGCCGGATCAAGGACCAAAGCCATGCCCCGCCCCGCAAATTTCGTCCCGCCCCGCAACCTGTCGCCCAATCCCCCGGTGCCGGAACCGCAGCCGATCGTACCGGAACCCGAAGCAGGCGGACGCGACGGCCCCGATCCGACCCGCTATGGCGATTGGGAGAATAAGGGCATCGCGGTCGACTTCTGACCGCGGTGGTCAGTCCCGCTCGCGGCGCAGCGGGCGGGCAAGCAGCCGGTCGACGACGTCCTGCACGGCGATCTGGCCCGCCAGCAACGCACAGACCGCATCGACGATCGGCATGTCGACCCCCACCTTGCGCGCTGCCTTCGCCAGCACCGGCGCGGTCGATGCCCCCTCCGCCACCGTCCTGCGATCGGCAAGCAGCGACGCCGCCGACCGCCCCTCGCCAAGCCCCTTGCCGAGCGAGAAATTGCGCGAACTGGTGGAGGAGCAGGTCAGCACCAGATCGCCCAGCCCGGACAACCCCGCCAGCGTTTCCGCCCGCGCCCCGCGCGCCAGACCAAATCGCGTCATCTCCGCAAAGCCGCGCCCGATCAGCGCCGCACGCGCATTCTGGCCAAGTCCCGCCCCGTCGACGACGCCGCACGCGATCGCCAGCACATTCTTTACAGCGCCGCCAATCTCGGCACCCACGACGTCGCTGCTGAAATAAGGCCGAAACGCCGGCCGTGCGATCCGCATCGCCAGATCACAACCAAGCGCTTCGTCCTCGCACGCCAAAGTAATCGCTGTCGGCAACCCCGCGGCGACCTCATGCGCAAAGGTCGGTCCTGACAGCACGGCGATCGGCGCGCCCGCCGCGACGTCGGCAGCGACCTCGGACATCAACATGCCCGACCCCGCCTCGATCCCCTTCGCGCATAGGATGCGCGGCGCATGGCCACCGACCTGCGCCAGCAGACCGCGCAGATGCTGCGCCGGCGGCACGACCAGCAACAGATCGCACGCGGCCAGCGCCGCCAGATCCCCCGTCGCGCGGATCGCGTCGGACAGACCGCGCCCCCGCAGATAGACGGGATTTTCTCGCGCTTCGTTGATCGACGCAACAACGTCCGGTTCATAGGCCCAGAGCAGAACCTGTGTGCCATCCGACGCGATCGTCTGCGCCAATGCGGTGCCCCACGCGCCCGCTCCCAGGATCCCGATCATGCCTTCACCCCTGCCCCACGGGCCTTTTCAGCCGACGGATCCAGTGGCCAGCGTGGCCGCGCCGCGATGTCCAGAGGATCCGTCATGCCGGCCGCGAATCGTTCGGCCCCGGCCCATGCGATCATCGCCGCATTGTCCGTGCACAACCAGAGCGGCGGGGCCACGAAGCGCAGACTATGGCTGTTTGACAGCGTTGCCAGCGCGCCGCGGACCGCGCCATTCGCTGCAACACCGCCCGCCACGACCAGCGCGGACACCCCCCCCGCCTGTTCCAAGGCACGATTCGTGCGATCCAGCAGGCAGTCGACCACCGCCTGCTGAAACGACGCGGCTATGTCCTCCGCACGGTAAAGCCCCGAATCCCGCGCCCTGAGCACAGCACTCTTCAACCCCGCAAAGGAAAAATGCGGCTCGTCGGATCCTTTCAGCGGCCGGGGCAGCGGCACCGCCGCCGGATCGCCCCGCATCGCCGCCGCCTCCACCGCCGGCCCGCCGGGAAAGCCAAGCCCCAGTAATTTTGCGGTCTTGTCAAATGCTTCGCCGGCCGCGTCGTCGATCGTCGTCGCCAGCCGTCGATACCGGCCGACCCCTTCGACCAAGAGCAACTGACAATGCCCACCGGACACGAGCAACAGCAAATAAGGGAAGGCCAGATCGGCATCGGCAAGCCGCGGACTCAGCGCATGACCTTCCAGATGATTGACCGCGATCAACGGTTTGCGCGCCGCCAGCGCTAACGCCTTCGCCGTCACCAGCCCCACCATCACCCCGCCGATCAGCCCCGGCCCCGCGGTCGCGGCAATCGCATCGACATCGGCCAGCGACCGCCCCGCATCCTGCAGCGCAGCCTCCACCAGGGGCATCAGCACTTCGACATGTGCGCGCGCCGCAATTTCCGGCACGACCCCGCCATAAGGCCGATGGGCGGCTTCCTGACCAGCCAACCGGTGTGACAGGATGCTTCGGTCACCCGAGACCAATGCCGCCGCCGTCTCGTCGCAGCTCGATTCAATGCCAAGGATCAACGTCATGCCGGCTTTTGCCACGCCCCGGCGGACAGGTACAGGCAGGACCGGGATTTGCGGACTGGCGCATGAGCGATTAGGCGCGGTCGCATGAACCAGCCGCTTCGTCTCGGAACCCGTGGATCGCCGCTTGCCCTGCGTCAGGCGGACATGGTGGCCGCCTCCCTGATCGCTGCCCACGGTCTGGCACCGGACGCGATCATCATCGTTCCCATTCGCACGTCCGGCGACCGGATCCAGGATCGCGCGCTGGCCGATATCGGTGGCAAGGCCTTGTGGACAAAGGAACTCGACCGCGCGCTGTTCGATGGCGCGATCGATTTCGCGGTTCATTCGATGAAGGATGTCGAGACGATTCGCCCGGAAGCGATCGTGATCGCCGCAATGCTGAAGCGCGCAGACGTGCGCGATCGGCTGATCGGCGCGGAGACGGTGTCGGCCCTAGCGGAGGGCGCGCGCGTGGGGACGTCTTCCCCGCGCCGCGCCGCGCAGCTCCGGCGCATCCGTCCAGATCTTCACCCCATCCTCTTCCGCGGCAACGTCGCGACTCGGCTGGCGAAGCTGGCGGCTGGTGAAGCCGACGCTACGCTTCTCGCCGCTGCCGGGCTGGATCGGCTGGGGCGTCCCGATATCGGCCATGCGGTCGAAACCGGGGAAATGTTGCCTGCGCCGGCACAGGGTGCGGTCGGAATCGAGACGTTGGGTGATCGCGAGGATGTCCGCCTGCTGCTCGCCGCGATCGACCATCGGGAAACCAGTATGGCCGTGATGGCCGAACGCGCCTTTCTGGCGGCGCTCGGCGCGGATTGTCGGTCGCCGGTCGCGGCCTTGGCGGAGCACGACGGCGCGGGCTGGCGCTTGCGTGCCGAAATCCTGTCCGGTGACGGCAGGCTTTATGAGACAGACAACACGGTGATCGCCGGCGATCATGTCGCCGCGGCGGGCGCGCTGGCCCGCACTTTGCTCGACCGGGCCGACCCCGCCTTGCGGGCCTTGTTTGCCGGATGAACCTGCTGGTGCTGCGTCCCGCGATCGGCGGGGAAGCCACCGCCGAAAGGGCGCGCGCACGCGGCCATGTCTGCACGGTCGCCCCTCTGTTCCAATATCGCCCTTTGCCATGGGCACCACCCTCCGTCCCACCGCAGGCGATCCTGATGACCAGCGCCGCCGCCGCGCGGCTGGGTGGTGACGGGCTTGCGTTCTACCGCAATCTTCCACTCTACGCCGTAGGACTCGCGACCGCGACGGCGGCAAAGGCGGCGGGGTTTGAAGATGTTACGACCGGTCGCAGCGACGTCCGCGCCGTTCTGGATAATCTGGCCCACCAAGGCATAGACAACGTCCTGCATCTGGCGGGCCGCGATCGTATCGAGGTTACGGATACGCCCATCAGGATCGACCGGATCCCGGTCTATGCCGCGAATGCGGTCGACATACTGCCGGAACCGGCCTTGAGCGCACTCGACCAAAACGCCATCGTCCTCTTACATTCCCCCCGCGCGGCAAGGCTTTTTGCGGCCCTTCTGGACGATGCAGGGCGAAATCGACAGGATCTGCGCATCGCCTGTTTCAGCACAGCAGTGGCGGACGCCGCCGGAACGGGTTGGGCGGGGGTCGCAATTGCAATGCAACCGACCGACGATGCGCTCTTTGCCGCCGCGGCGATGTTATGCGATCAGGACATGACGAAATGCGGGAGCCGCGATGACGACCGAGTGGGATGAACCCGAAGAAACACCGCGTGCCTCCCGGCGCTGGTTGTGGCTGCTTGCACTTGCCGTGACGATGCTCGCACTCGGCGCGGTGCTGACCCTTTACACCCTGCGGCGATCGGAACCGGCCCGGCGGCTGGCAGGACTGGAACCGTCTGTCGTAGCGACGGTACCTGTTGCGGTTCAAAGGACACCCGCTGCACGAAGCACGCAGGCCACGCCGCCTGTGCCGGTGGATCTTGCCCCACGGCTGGAGCGCGTCGAAGACGGCGTCGCGCAACTCGCACGCCGGACCACCGAAACATCGAGCAACGCCGAACGGGCGGAAGGTCTGCTCGTGGCGTTCGCCGCCCGCCGCGCGCTCGATCGTGGGACCGCGCTGGGCTATATCGAGGGCCTGTTGCGCGAACGCTTCGGCGAACGGCAACCGCAGGCCGTGGCGACGATCCTGTCCGCATCCCGGCAGCCGGTCACGCTGGAAGAGCTTCAGACCGGTCTCGACTTGGTCGCACCGCAGTTGATGGCGCGCGGCACGGACGAAAGCTGGTGGCAGGGCGTGCGTCGCGAATTAGCGGGGCTGGTCGTCCTGCGCCGTGCATCGACGCCATCCGTTGCTCCGATCGACCGGCTGACGCGCGCGCGTCGCCAACTGGAAACCGGCCATGTCGATCTGGCCTTGGCAGAAGTTGCGCGTCTTCCCGGTCGCGCAGCCGCAGCGGACTGGATTGCGAAGGCGCGACGCTATGCCAGTGCACGACAGGCGCTCGACGTGATCGAAACGGCAGCGCTGCTGGCACCGCATCTCCCCGCGCCGCCTGTCGCGGACGCGGATGTGATCGAAGACGTACCGACTGCCGACCCCGAACTCTAATCGCGTCCGTCGAGGGGTCATCATGTTGCATCGCCAGCTAACGCGATGCATGTCCTCCCTATGACCCTGCCCCCGCTCCGCGCCACCGTGATCCCGGTCACTCCGCTCCAGCAGAATTGCACCCTGATCTGGTGCACCAAAACAATGCGCGGCGCGCTGATCGACCCGGGCGGGGACACGCCGCGGCTGATCGCCGTCGCACAACAGCAGGGCGTTACGGTCGAAAAGATTCTATTGACGCACGGGCACATCGATCATGCGGGTGGAGCGGGTCTTCTCGCCGAATCACTGGGTGTGCGAATCGAAGGGCCACAGGAAGCCGATCGATTCTGGATCGCACGACTGGATGAGGATGGCCGGGCCTATGGAATCGAGGGGAAGCCTTTCGAACCGGATCGCTGGTTGGAAGATGGCGATCAGGTAACGGTTGGGGAACTGGTCCTCGACGTCTACCATACCCCTGGGCACACGCCGGGGCATGTCATCTTCCATCATCCCGAATCAAAATTCGCGCAGGTGGGAGACGTGCTGTTCCAGGGATCGGTCGGCCGCACCGATTTCCCGCTAGGCGATCACCAAACGCTGCTCGATTCAATCGTCACCAAGTTGTGGCCTTTGGGCGATGACACCAGTTTCGTCTGCGGGCACGGATCCGCATCGACCTTTGCGCATGAACGTCGCACCAATCCGTTCGTCGGCGACGCCGTGATCGCCCGCAAAGCCGGCTGAGAAACGTCAGCCAGTAAAACCGTAGAGCAGCATCGCACCCCAAACGATCAGCGCAGCGGTGACTGCGAACGTCAGCAGGAAACCACCCACCCGTAACGGATTGGAGCCTGCGCGCTCGAGACCGAATGCATGGGCGATTCGCCCGAGGACGAGAATCACTCCCAGACCGAACAGGATAGGGGAGGCACCGACCCGCATTTCGATCAGGCCGATCAGGATCAGGGCCATGGGCACATATTCGAGAAAATTCGCGTGGGCGCGCATCCGCGCGGACAGCAGCGGATTGCCGCCATCGCCGAGCGGCACCCTGGCCATACGCCGCGCCTGGCCAGTGCGGATCGCCAGCCAGAGATTCAGCAGGGCAAAAGCGACGGCAAACATCAAAGTATAGGTCAGCGTCACACCATCATCTCCGGCTTTGGGGTGAGCCGGCTGTGGCATGTCGCAGCAACGCTTGCAACTCGAAGGGGAATCGCTATAGGTCCGCCCCTCGCGACGAGCTTTGCCCGATCGACCTGCGGTTCATCACCGAACCCAAGGTCGTTGCCGTGCGGAGCGCGTCGTTTCTTCGTTTCGACAGATATTGGAACAGGTGCCGCAATGGCCGTCCCCAAAAGAAAGACTTCTCCGTCCAAGCGCAACATGCGCCGGAGCCATGACTCGCTGACGGTCGCTTCCTTCCAGGAATGCCCGAACTGCGGTGAACTGAAGCGCCCGCATCATCTGTGCAATTCCTGCGGTCACTATAACGGGCGCGAGATCGTCTCGATCGAAGCCTGATTCGTCGGCATTGATCCGTGAGTGACGAGCAGCCCGGATTGAATCGATTGACAAATCGGTCGATCAAGATCGCGATCGATGCGATGGGTGGCGACGCCGGACCCGAGACTATGGTCGAAGGTGCAAGGATCGCGATCGCGGCAAATGCCGGTCTGATCGTTGTTCTTTACGGGGACGAAACCCGGATCGGCAAGGAAATGGTGCGGTTCCCCGGATTGAACGAGCGCGTTCAGGTCGTTCATGCACCGCATGTCATTTCCGGCGAAGACAAGCCCAGTCAGGCGATCAGACGTTCGCGCGACACCTCTATGGGGATGGCCATTGCAGCCGTGAAGGCAGGCGATGTCGGCGCGACCGTTTCGGCCGGCAATACTGGTGCCCTGATGGCCATGGCAAAGCTCGCCCTGCGGACCATGCCGGGAATCGATCGTCCTGCGCTGGCGGCGTTGCTGCCGACGCTTGGCGACAATGATCTGGTCCTGCTCGACTTGGGTGCCAACACCGAATGCGACGCACGTAACCTTGTGCAGTTCGCGGTGATGGGTGCTGCCTATGCGCGGACCGTGATGGGGCTTCAACGTCCTCGGGTCCGTCTCCTGAACATTGGGACCGAGGAGCTGAAAGGCACTGAGGAATTGCGCGATGCGGCTCAGGCACTTCGCGAATCGGCTCATCTTCCGCTACAATTTGATGGTTTCATCGAAGGCGACCGGCTGGGGCGCGGCGAGGCCGATGTGATCGTGACAGATGGTTTTTCGGGAAACATCGCGCTTAAGACGATCGAAGGCACAGCCCGATTCGTCGCCGATCTTCTAAAGCGCGCCTTCACAAGCTCGATCCGGTCGAAGATCGGCTTTCTGATCTCCCGCCCGGCGACGGAGTTGCTCCGTCATCATCTCGACCCGAACAACCATAATGGTGCCGTCTTCCTCGGGCTGAACGGTATCGTGGTGAAAAGCCATGGCGGCGCCAGCCCGCAGGGTGTCGCAAATGCCATCAGCGTCGCGGTGAAACTGGTAGAGGCGGACATTACCCGCCTGGTTACGCAGGATCTTGAATCGATGCAGGCTCCCGTCGTCGTGAGCGCTGCCAAGTGAACACCGGTCGCGGCGGTCGCCTCGCCGTGATTCGCGGCACGGGATCCGCGCTGCCGGTCCGCCGCGTTTCCAATGCGGAACTGGCCGAAACTGTCGATACGTCGGATGCGTGGATCGTCGAACGAACAGGTATCCGGTTCCGCCATATCGCCGGCGCAGGCGAGACGACTTCGACGCTGGCGACCGATGCGGCCCGCAAGGCACTCGAGTCGGCCGGCATTCCCGCGGATCAGGTGGATCTCATCATTCTGGCCACCGCCACGCCCGACCAGACCTTTCCAGCGACTGCGACCAAGGTTCAGGCCGCGCTGGGCATCAACGACTGCATCGCTTTCGATGTGCAGGCCGTATGCTCCGGTTTTCTCTATGCTCTTTCCGTCGCGGACAGCATGATCCGGGCCGGCGGCGCAAAAGTCGCGCTGGTGATCGGTGCTGAAACGTTCAGCCGCATTCTCGATTGGGAGGATCGCGGCACCTGCGTGTTGTTCGGGGACGGCGCGGGCGCGGTGGTTCTGCAGGCGGAAGATGGCGCGGACGCGCCTGATCGGGCTGGCATCCTCGCGGTCAGCTTGCACGCCGATGGCCGGCATAATGAGCTGCTCTATGTCGACGGCGGTCCCTCCACTACGGGGACCGTCGGCAAATTGCGGATGAAGGGGCCGGAAGTCTTCAAACATGCGGTCAACAATCTGGCATCGGTGCTTCGCGAAGTGCTGGACCATACTGGGCTGGCGATGGCCGATGTCGACTGGGTTGTCCCGCATCAGGCAAATCGGCGCATTCTGGATGCGACGGCGCGGAAGCTGGGCATCGCGGCCGAACGCGTCGTCGTGACAGTCGACCTTCATGCCAATACGTCGGCCGCCTCCGTTCCGCTGGCCTTCGACGTCGCGGTACGGGATGGTCGGATCAAGGCCGGCGATCTGATCGTGTTCGAGGCGATGGGCGGTGGTTTCACCTGGGGAGCCGCTGCCGTTCGATTTTAGTGATCGTCCGGCTTGTATCCAGCATCGGCGTCGTTTTACGATGTGATTGAAAATTCATGGTAGGGAATGCTTTGATGACCGAAATTGGCACGCTGACCCGCGCAGACCTCAGCGACCGCATCCATGGTGAGATCGGCTTGTCCCGCGCGGACTCCGCACGGATCGTCGAGCAGTTGCTAGGGGACATTTGCGGGTCGCTGGCGAAGGGCGACAATGTGAAGATCTCCGGTTTCGGCAGCTTCGTGCTGCGCGACAAGAGCGAGCGCATCGGCCGTAATCCGAAGACCGGCGTCGAAGTGCCGATCGCACCGCGCCGCGTCCTCACCTTCCGCGCCAGCCAGATCACCCGCGAACGCATCGCCCGCGCCGACGGATGATGGCATGACGACTGCGCGTACCCCGATGTCGAAATCAGAATCCGCCTTCCGGACCATCGGGGAAGTTTCGGCCGATCTCGCAATCCCGCAGCATGTGCTGCGCTATTGGGAAGGTCGGTTCCCGCAGTTGAAGCCGCTGCAACGCGCCGGCAACCGGCGTTATTATCGGCCGGAGGATATTATTCTCCTCCGGCGGATCCAGCATCTGCTCGATCATGAAGGGTACAGCATCCGAGGGGTGCAGAAACTGTTGGCGTCCAAGCCGGACAAGGCGGAACCGATGCAACCCCTTGCCTCCCCGGCTCCCGAAGTGGAAGCGCCTGTGCCCGAAGCGACTGCGCCCGACAGGTTGCGGACTGAATTGATCGCGATCCGGCAGGATCTGGCGGACGCGTTGGCGCGGGCTTAATCGTTTCGTCATCAGGAGCCGCTATGATGACTAAGCGCCCGAGAATTGGGCAGCGCGGCGCGGCTGCCTCTTATTTAATCAGTCCGGCACGCGCAAACCGGCGATAAGTTCCGGCACACGCGCTTTTTCCGTTTGGCATGGCCTTTGCTCATATTCCCTGACGGCAACGGACAGGGGTGGCCATGAAACTCGTGATTGCGATCATCAAGCCTTTCAAGCTGGACGAGGTCCGCGAGGCGCTTTCGTTGCTCGGCGTGCAAGGCATGACCGTGACGGAAGTGAAGGGCTTTGGTCGCCAGAAGGGCCAGACCGAGATCTACCGCGGCGCGGAATACAGCACCAACATGGTGCCCAAGATCAAGCTGGAGGTCGCCTGCCCCGACGCGCTTGCCGGTCGCGTGGTGGAAGCCACGCAGGCTGCGGCGAATACCGGCGCCATCGGCGACGGCAAGATCTTCGTCCTGGACCTGGTCGAAGCGGTGCGGATCCGCACCGGCGAGACCGGCGATATCGCGCTCTAGACCCAGGGGGGTATATATGACGCTACTGAAGAGGGTCGCTTCGGCGACGACCGCATTGGGCGCAACCGCCTTCCTGGCAATGCCGGCCTGGGCGCAGGAGGCGGTGGCTGCGGCACCCGCCGCGCCTGCGCCCACGGTCGACAAGGGCGACACGGCGTGGATGATGATGTCCACCGTGCTGGTTCTTCTGATGATCCTGCCCGGTCTGGCGCTGTTCTATGGCGGCCTGACGCGTGCCAAGAACATGCTTTCGACGATGACGCAGGTCGGTGCTGCCGCGGCGTTCGCCATGCTGATCTGGGTGATGTGGGGTTATACCATGGCGTTCGGTGACGGCGGCAACGCGGTCATCTCGGGTTTCGGCAAGGCATTCCTGTCCGGCGTGACCCCGGCTTCCACGGCAGCCACCTTCACGGCCGGCGTAGCGATCCCGGAATATGTCTTCATCAGCTTCCAGATGACGTTCGCTGCGATCACCGTGGCGCTCGTGCTCGGTTCGGTCGTGGAGCGGATCAAATTTTCCGCCGTGATGGTCTTCGCCGCAATCTGGCTGACGATCGTCTATTTCCCGATCGCGCACATGGTGTGGGCTTCGACCGGCTATCTGTTCATACTCGGTGCGCTCGACTTTGCCGGCGGCACCGTGGTGCACATCAATGCGGGCGTTTCCGCACTGGTCGCGGCGATCATTCTCGGCAAGCGCATCGGCTACCCGACCGAACGCATGGCGCCCCATTCGATGACCATGACCGGCATCGGCACGGGGCTGCTGTGGGTGGGCTGGTTCGGCTTCAACGCCGGTTCCGCGCTGGAAGCCAATGGTTCGGCGGCGCTGGCGATGATCAACACCTTCGTCGCGACCGCCGCCGCCGGCCTCGTCTGGATGCTGGTCGAGCGTCTGAACGGGCATAAGGGGTCTGCGCTGGGCTTCTGCTCCGGGATCGTCGCCGGTCTCGTGGCGGTCACGCCGGCAGCCGGCAATTCCGGTCCGTTCGGTGCGATCGTGCTCGGAAGCATCGCAAGCATCGTCTGCTATTATGCAGTCGCTGTCCTCAAGCCGAAGCTGGGTTATGACGATGCGCTGGATGCTTTCGGCATTCACGGCATTGGCGGCATGGTCGGCGCGATCGGTACGGCGTTCACCTACGCCCCCGGCTTCGGTGGCCCCGGTGCAGCCGACTATGCGATCGTCCCCAAGCTGCTCGTGCAGTTGCAGGCGGTGGGCATCACCATCGTCTGGGCGACCATCGGTACGGTCATCGCCATCTATGTCGCCAAGGCGATCACGGGGCTGCGGGTTTCCACGGAAGTGGAACGCGAGGGCCTGGATCTCGGCGAACATGGCGAGCGCGCCTACAATTACTGACCAGTTCGGAGAGCGGTGAACGGGCCGCTCTCCCCAAGAGGTTCCTCCTGCGAACCACTGGGCCGGCGGTTCACCCCGCCGGCCTTTTTTTGCTTCCGGGAACCGCACGGGACACAGAAAAGATCGGGAAAGGGAGCGAGATGCCAGTGGCACGATGCGCCTGCGGGGCGCTGACGGTGACGATCCCATGCTATTCCGAAACGGTCGTCGTCTGTCATTGCGACGCGTGCAAGCGCCGCACCGGTTCGGCCTTCGGGGTCGGCATGTATGTCGATGCAGCGACCACGACGATCGACGGGGCCTATGCCGGCTATGATCGCATCACGGCCAGCGGCGCGACGTTCCGGACCAGTTTCTGTCCGGGATGCGGATCCGCACTGTTCTGGACGACCGAGCGGCATCCGGATGCGATCGGAATCGCCTATGGCAGCTTTTGCGACCCCGCTTTGCCGCCGCCGATCCGATCGGTATGGGAAGAGAAGGCGCAGGTCTGGGCGACGATCCCCGCCGCCCTCCACCATTTTCCACGCGGCCGATCCTGACCGCCGACGCCTACCCCAGCAGCGGGCGGACCGGCGTCAGATCATAACCGGCCCCGCCGGCCTTCGCGAACAGCAGATCGGCATCGTCGCCGAGCCGCGACCGGGCGACCGCCCACAGCATCGTGGAGCGCGTACCCGAGCGGCAGAAGGCGAGCACCGGTACGCCCGCATCGCGCAGGATCGCGACCGTGCCGTCCACCATTGCGGGCGAAATGCCGGCCTGCCCCATCGGGATGGCGTGATAGGCCAGTCCCGCAGCCTTGGCCGCGTCCTCCATCTCCGCCGTCGTCGGCTGGCCGGCTTCCTCGCCATCGGGACGGTTGTTGATGACGATGCGATAGCCGGCATCGGCAACCGCCTGCATGTCTTCGGGCATCAACTGGCCGGCGACCGCCATGCCATCGTCGAGTGTGCGGAACATCCTGTTCTCCTTCTTCAGCCGTTCAGTACGTCGAGAAACGCCTGACCATAATCTTCGAGCTTGCGAGTGCCGACGCCGGAGATCCGCCCCAGCGCCTGCAACGTCACAGGCCGCGCCGCCGACATTTCCCGCAGCGTGGCATCATGGAAGATCACATAAGGCGGCACGCCCAGTTCCTTGGCCAAAGTGCGGCGGCAGGCGCGTAATTCCTCGAACAGCGGATCGTGCGGATGCTCTTCCGCCGCGCTGCCGCCGCGCCGCTGCTTCGTGGCGCGGGCCGGTGGCTTGACGATCGCCAGCGTCTCCTCCCCCTTCAGCAGCGGGCGCGCGCCGGGTCCGAAGGACAGGCCGCCATAATCGTCCGCGCGCAACGCATCGCGGGCGAGCAGCGCGCGGGCAACGGGCTTGATGAGTGCCAGATCCTCCGCGGTGGCGATGCCGAACACCGACAATTTGTCATGCCCCAGCGTGCGGATCTTCTCGGTATCGCGCCCGGCCAGCACGTCGGTCAGGTGCGCGACGCCGTAGCGCATTTCGGTGCGGAAGGCGGCGGACAGCAATTTGCGGGCCGCCTCGGTCGCGTCGATGCTGGAGGGCGGGTTGAGGCAGTTGTCGCAATTGCCGCAGGCGGCGGGCGGATCCTCCCCGAAATGGCGGAGCAGGATCGCGCGGCGGCAACCGGCGGCCTCGACCAGCGCGCCGAGTGAGGCCAGCCGCTGGCGTTCGCTGCGCTGGCGTTCCTCCCCGATATCGTCTGCGATGCGGCGGGTGGCGCGGGCGAAATCGTCCGCACCCCAGAAAAGATGCGCGACCGAGGGATCGCCATCGCGGCCCGCGCGGCCGGTTTCCTGATAATAGCCCTCAATCGATTTCGGCAGGCCGGCATGGGCGACGAAGCGGACGTCGGGCTTGTCGATGCCCATGCCGAAGGCGACGGTGGCGACCATCACCATCTCTTCCGAGGTGACGAACGCTTCCTGGTTGCGCGCGCGGATGCTGGCATCGAGGCCGGCATGATAGGCGCGGGTCGGGCGGCCGGTGCTGGTGGCGAGCGCCGCCGCCAGCTTCTCGGTCGCGTCGCGCGTGGGGGCGTAGACGATGCCGGGACCGGGCGTATCGCGGACGATCTGTGCGAGCTGGGTCGGCAGGCCGTCGCGCGGGGTGATGCTGTAGCGGATGTTGGGACGATCGAAGCCGGCGAGGATCAGACCGTCCGCCGGAATGCCCAACTGGGCCAGCACATCGTCGCGTGTATGGCGATCGGCCGTGGCGGTGAGCGCCAGCCGGGGAATTTCCGGATGATCCTCCACCAAAGCGCGCAACAGGCGGTAATCGGGACGGAAATCATGCCCCCATTCGCTGACGCAATGCGCCTCGTCGATCGCGATCAGGCTGAGCCGGACGCGGTCCACCATCCGGCGGAACCCCTCCCCAGAGGCACGTTCGGGCGCGACATAGAGCAGGTCGAGATCACCGGCGAGGAAGCGGCGGACCGTTTCCTCCCGATCGTCATTGGCGGAGGTGAGCGCCGCCGCCTTGATGCCCGCCGCCATGGCGGAGCGCACCTGATCGTGCATCAGCGCGATCAGGGGGGAGATGACGAGGCCGGTGCCGGGACGCGCCATGGCCGGCACCTGATAGCAGAGCGACTTGCCCGCGCCGGTGGGCATCACCGCCAGCGTATGGACGCCGGCCATGATGCGATCGATCACATCCTGCTGCCGGCCGCGGAAGCTGGAATAGCCGAAGGTTTCGTGGAGGACGTCGAGGGGATTGCGCACGCCGCCCACATAGGCGGCGGGGCGGCGGGTTGCCAGCCTTGTCCGCCCGGCGCTTTCCAACGAAGGTCACACAGAGTCCCGCCCCGATGCAAAGTCGGCGGGGTGGATCGGGGGTCAAATATGACGCCCGATCAAGGACATGATAAAGTTAGCCGGTGCATCCGGAGTAGGACAGTGGCGCTGCCCGAATTTCAGTGTGCAGTGGGCGATGCCGATGCGATTTCGACATCTGTGTCCGGGCGGATCGCATCCGGGCGGCGCGGCGTGAAAACGATGTCCTCATGGTGTCGGCGGTGACAGGCGTTCCGCCTTCACATAGAAGCTGGAGCCATTCTAAGCCCCTGAAGAAGCCGCCTATTCGGAGCGCAATCTAGAGCATGATGACGTAATATAGAACCGTTCGTGCTGAGTAGGGGCTGAGCTTGTCGAAGACCCGTATCGAAGTACCTGCCGCACGCAGTCCTTCGATACGCCATTTCGACAAGCTCAATGGCTACTCAGGACGAACGGATTGATTTATGTCATCAAACTATAGAGCCTCAAGGTTGGCGGCCTCGACTTCGCTCGGCCGGTCCCTCGACTACGCTCGGGATGGACGGGGCAGTATTGCGCAGAATGAAGGGGCCGGTGTCGCGCGGGATGGTCGGGCCGGTATGCGGTCATCACCAGACCACAGGCCCTCCATAAGTCCGTTAATCGCCCCCCCGCCCTGCCGCCGCCCTCATTCCGCGGCGACGGCATCCACCTGTTCGTTGGCCTGCCGCGCCCACATGGCGGCATAGGCGCCTTCGCGGCGGAGCAGTGCTGCGTGGGTGCCGCGTTCGACGACGCGGCCGGCTTCCAGCACGATGATCTCGTCCGCATCGACCACGGTCGACAGGCGATGCGCGATGACGATGGTGGTGCGGCGCGCGGCGACGCGGGACAGGGTTTCCTGAATGTCGGCCTCGGTCCGGCTGTCGAGCGCGCTGGTGGCTTCGTCCAGGATCAGCACGGGCGGATTTTTGAGCAGGGTGCGGGCGATGGCGACGCGCTGCTTCTCCCCGCCCGACAATTTCAGCCCGCGTTCGCCGACCTTGGTGTCATAGCCATGCGGCATGGCGGCGATGAAATCATGGATGGCGGCCCCGCGCGCGGCGGTTTCGATCTCGGCCTGCGTCGCGCCTTCGCGGCCATAGGCGATGTTGTAGCCGATCGTGTCGTTGAACAGCACCGTATCCTGCGGGACGATGCCGATCGCGGCGCGGAGCGATTCCTGCGTGACGGCGGCGATATCCTGCCCGTCGATCAGGATGCGGCCGGCGGTGACATCGTAGAAACGGTACATCAGCCGCGCGAGCGTGGACTTGCCCGCGCCCGAAGACCCGACCACCGCCAGCATATGGCCGGCGGGAATATCCAGATCGATGCCGTGGAGGATGGTGCGTTCGGGATCATAGCCGAAGCGGACATCCTCGAACCGGACCGCACCGCCGGTGACGGCGAGTGGCGGGGCTTGCGGAGCGTCCACCACTTCGGACGGCGTATCGATCAGGTCGAACATGGCGCGCATGTCGATCGCGCCCTGCCGCAGGGTGCGATAGACCATGCCGAGCAGATCGAGCGGGCGGAAGAGCTGCGCCAGCAAGGTGCTGACCAGCACGGCATCGCCCGCGGAGAAGCGCCCGCGGCTCCACCCCCACACGACGAAGCCCATGCCGCCCGCCATCATCAGATTGGTGATGAGCGACTGGCCGATGTTGAGCCAGGCGAGCGACGTCTCATTCTTCACCGCCGCGCCGGCATAGAGCGTCATCGCGCGATCATAGCGGCGCGCCTCGCGTTCTTCCGCCCCGAAATATTTGACGGTTTCGAAATTGAGCAGCGAATCGACCGCATGGGCGACCGCCCCGGTATCGAGATCGTTCATCTGTTCGCGCAGCCGGTTGCGCCAGTCGGTGACGATGCGCGTGAAGGCGATATAGGCGACCACCATGACCAGCGTCGCCACGACCAGTTGCCAGCCGAAGCGCGATCCGAAGATCTGGAGCACCAGCCCCAGTTCGAGAAAGGTCGGCGCGATGTTGAACAGCAGGAAATAGAGCATCGTATCGATGCTCTTGGTGCCGCGTTCGACCACCTTGGTGACCGCGCCGGTGCGGCGGTTGAGGTGAAAGCGGAGCGACAGCGCGTGGAGATGGCGGAAGACGGTGGCGGCCAGCCGTCGGGTCGCATCCTGCCCCACGCGCTCGAACACCGCATTGCGCAGATTGTCGAACAGCACGCTGGCGAAGCGCGCGGCGGCATAGCCCGCGACCAGCATCAGCACGAGGAACAGGGCCGGCGATCCGCCCGGCGCGCCCATCGCATCGATCGCGCCCTTCAGCGCGAAGGGCGCGCCGTAGACCTGCACCGCCTTGGACGCGAGCACGAACAGCAACGCCACCACGATCCGGACGCGGAGCGCGGGCGCGTCCTTCGGCCAGAGATAGGGCAGGAAGCGGGCGAAGGTGCGGAAGCCCTTGTCAGGCATCGGCGCGGCGGGGGCGGTATCGGGCGGCATGTTCCCCCTAGATAGGGTTTACGGCGCGCCACGCCAGCGATCAATGGAACCGGAAACAGGACGACCCGTTTTTCATTTCGGCACCGTATGAGGACAACGGGCATGGAACCGGTCATCTACATCCTGGCGATCCTCGGCTGCGGCGACGGCGAGACGCGGTGCGCGCAGGTGCGGACCGAGCCGGCGCATTATGCCTCGGTCGCATCCTGCCGCGCGGCGATGCCGGGTGCGCTGATGCGGAATACCGATCTGTCCTATCCGGTGGTGCTGAGCGAGTGCCGCAAGACGAAGCGCATGGCGGCGGTGAAGACACCAATGCGGGTGGCGGCGCGGTGATGGGGCGGTCCGGGGGCTGATCGGGCGCGGTTTTTCGGGCGTTGCGATCGGGATTGTGTTTCGGGAAAACCGGCCTGCTACGGGCGGATGGTGCAAAGCGGCCTTCCGCAGACGGTCATCACCCCGACCAACCGACAGCAAGAAAGCCGCCGGATCGCTCCGACGGCTTCACAGATCGAAGAACGGGCGAGCGATCAGGCGTAGGTCATCGTCGTCCTGCGACGCTTGTACCGAGCGGCACCGCCGATCATGCCGAACCCGCCGATCATCAACGCCCAAGTCGCCGGCTCCGGTACGGGGCTGGCCGGGGGAGCGATAGCTCCGGGCAAGCTGATTGTACCACGTTGAGCAAACAATCGATTTGAGAAAAATCCGTCATCGTACAATTGATATGAAACACTTGACACTGGAAATGAGTTTGGATCACTGATAACTAAATTATTATTATTATTTTGACGAATGACGAACCCTAAATCCGCGGCCGAGCCGTCCATGTTGGCTATATTGACTACGTAACTACAACCATTGCCTGTACAAGTTGGATTTGCATTAAGAAATGCCGATCCAGATAAATATGAAGATGATCCATTGCTGGGTAACGGAGCACGAGTATATGGATTTTTAGGATTCTTTGTATAGGGGTATGAGCTGCTTGTTGAGAGCGGAGTGCTTATATAAGAAAATCCAGAATAATATTGCACGCCAGTCCCAAAGGCGTCCCCTGGAGCCTTAGCGGTGTTAAAGAACAGATATCCAGAAAAAGATGGGCCTGACAGGTCTAACTGTACGATCGCCGCCTGAGCGGGACTTCCGAATACGCTTCCTGCGAGCAGTAATGCCACTGCAACAACGCGCTTCGGCTTGCAGCGTTTAAAGAGGCTGGCGGCTGACTGCTGGAGCTTCGTGGACACCGTAAATTCCCCCTGTCGTTCAATCCCGCGCGACCGGAAAGGGACGCAGCGCGAGTTGCCATAGCATCGACCGCGCCGGGCGCTGTAGGTCGATGACCTACAAAGCTGAACTTCTTTGCGGGGGTTTGGAACTAATCCGTCCTGGATCGGGAGGGGGCGGCTCTTGGCCCCCGTCACTGCTATTCCGGCCCGGTCCAGCGGCCCTTAACTTCCCGAAATCGAAGGACGGCCGGGGCACGGACAGGGTGCGTCGGGCAAATGGGTATCGCAGGCGGGCGGTTTTCCGAAACATGCGGCTGGGCATGGCGAAACGGGATGCACCGGCAAGGCGGGATGGTAGGACGGTGAGGATATTGTCCGGGCGGGATCGCTCTGTCCGGCGCAACCCGTTCGCCATGCCGGTGCCGCGGGGCGGTTTTCGAATTGTAGCTTTTGATCTTTTACCCGGTGGACGCCGCTCCGTTCCCCGGCGCAGGCCGGGGCCTTGGTGAAACCGGCGTCCCAAGGCCCCGGCCTGCGCCGGGGAACGCAGCGGGCGTTTCGTCAGACCAGCCGGCCGGCCAGCAAGGCGGGCAGGTCGCCGCTTTCGCCGCGGGCTTCGGCCATGAAGCGGTCCTTGAGCGGAGCGATGCGCTGGACGGCGGCGAGGCCGAGGCGGCGGACAGTGGCGGCGGTGCGGCCGGGAAGGCCGAAGAGGCGCGTCAGGCCGTCGGTGGTGGAGGCGACGAGGAAGGTGTCGAGCGCGCGCCAGCGTTCGTAGCGCGCGAGAAGCTGTGCATCGCCCGGATCGAGGCCGAGCCGTGCGCCTTCGACCAACACCTGCACTAAAGCGGCGACATCGCGGAAACCGAGATTGAGGCCCTGCCCGGCGATCGGGTGGATGCCGTGCGCGGCATCGCCGACCAGCGCGAGCCGTTCGCGCGTGATGTGCGCGGCATGGTGGAAGCCGAGCGGATAGGCTGCGCGCGGGCCGTTGGCGGTGATGCCGCCGAGCAGGCCGCCCATCCGCTTTTCCGCTTCGGCCACGAAGGCACGGTCGGGCAGGCCGAGCATGGCGGGGCCATCGCGCTCCGCCACCGTCCAGACGATCGCGGAGCGGTGGCGGCCTTCGGCATCGTCCTGCATCGGCAGGATGGCGAAGGGGCCGGCGGGGTAGAAGATTTCATGCGCGACGCCGTCATGCGGGCGTTCATGATGGATGCCGCCGATGATGGCATGATGCGTATACCGCCATTGCGCGATGCGGATGCCGGCGGCTTCCCGCGTGGGCGAGGCGCGCCCTTCCGCGCCGATCAGCAGCGGGGCGGAAACGACGCGCCCGTCCTCCAGCGTGATGCGGACGCCGGTGGCATCGCGCACCGTGGCGACGGCGCGGGCGGGTTGCAGCAAGGTGACGCCGCCCGCGGCCTGCGCCGATTCGCGCAGTGCGGCGCGCAGGCGACGATTTTCGAACATGATGCCGAGCGGGCCATCGGCGGGATCGGCATCGAAGGCCAGACCGCCGCCGACAAGGCCGTCGCTGACCTGGATGCTGCGGATCGGGCAGCCCTCCCCCGCCAGCCGGTCCGCGACGCCGATCGCCTGCAGCATCCGCCACGATGCGCTGGCGACGGCGGAGGCGCGGCCGTCGAAGCCGGGTGCGGCCTGCGCCGCGGGATCGGCCGGGTCGATCACGATGCTGGTCAGGCCATGCGCATCGAGCGCCGTGGCCAGAGTAAGTCCGACGAGCCCGCCGCCGAGGATGATGACGTCCGCTGTTTCCATCCGTCTTATGTAGGCGGTGCGTGGCGGCGGGGGAACGGGCTTTTGCGGGGGCGGGCAAATGGTCCGGTTTGCGCGGGGGTTACGCGCCACCCCCGCCTTGCCGTCACCCCGGCCTGCGCCGGGGTGACGGCGGGATCGGGCGGCATCGGGACGCCCCGCCTTGACCCGTTCCGACCCGGCGGCGCATGATGGTTGCCGGAACATTACCAGCACGGGCCGGGAACGGCGGATGCGCGGGCGGGATCGAGACATGGCGAGCGATGGAATGGCGGCGGCCCCGATGTGGCAGGCGCAGGCAAAGGCGGCGGCGGTGCGATCCGGCACGATGGCGGGCGCGGCGGGTCTGCTGGCCGCCACGCTGGCGCTGGGATTCGCGATGGCCAGCTATCATGGCAGCGATCCGTCGCTGAACACCGCGGCGGACGGCCCGGTGCAGAATGTGCTGGGCGCACCGGGGGCGTGGACGGCGGATATCCTGTTCACCCTGTTCGGATTGCCGGCGCTGTTTCTGGTGCCGTTGCTGCTGCTGGCGGGATTGCGGCTGTGGCGCGGCGCGCCGGTGGGGCGCTGGGGCCGGTCGCTGCTGCTGGTCGGGATCGGCATCCTCTTGCTGGGCGGTGCGCTGGCGCTGTTCCGCAATGGCGCGAGCGGGCAATTGCCAGCTGGATGGGGCGGCATGGCGGGCATCGGGATCGCGGCGGGCGTCGATGCGCTGGTGGCGTTCGTCCCCGGTGCGGGCGCGGCGAAGATCGTGCGGCTGAGCGTGATGGCGCTGCTGGTGCCGGCGGGGCTGCTGGTCGGTGTGCGCGGGCTGGCGTTGCAGGCGGGCGAACGCGCCTTTCTGGGCAAGGTGCGGCGGCGGCGCGTGCGGAGCGACGGGACGGATGCGGACAGCGCGGACGATGCGGAGATGGACGAGGACGGGTTCCCGGTCGACGATCTGGTCGTCCCCGCCGCGCGTCCGCCCCGCCCGGTGGCGGTGCCCGATGGCCGCGCGCCGCCCGTCATCACCGAACCGTCCTTGGCCCCCGCCCCCGCGCGCAAGACATCGCCGCAGACGAAGCTGGATCTGCGCGACACCTATGAACTGCCGCCGCTCGAACTGTTGGCCCCCGCCCCGCCCGCAACCGGCGTGCCGATCGACCGCGCCGCGCTGGAACGCAATGCGCGGCTGCTCGAATCGGTGCTCGACGATTTCAAGGTGAAGGGCCAGATCGTCGAGATCCGGCCCGGCCCGGTGGTGACTATGTACGAGTTGGAACCCGAATCGGGGATCAAGGCCAGCCGCGTGATCGCATTGGCCGACGATATCGCGCGCAACATGTCGGCCCTGTCCGCGCGCGTCGCGGTGATCCCGGGGCGGACGGTGATCGGCATCGAACTGCCCAACCAGAAACGCGACATGGTGGTGCTGTCCGAACTGGTGGCGAGCCAGGGATTCGAGGACCAGCAGGCGCAATTGCCGATCATCCTCGGCAAGAATATCGCGGGCGATCCCGTGATCGCCGATCTCGCGCCGATGCCGCATCTCTTGGTGGCGGGCACGACCGGGTCCGGCAAGTCGGTCGGGCTGAACTGCATGATCCTGTCGCTGCTCTACCGGCTGACGCCGACGCAGTGCCGGATGATCATGATCGATCCGAAGATGCTGGAATTGTCCATCTATGACGATATCCCGCATCTGCTGTCGCCCGTCGTCACCGATCCGCCCAAGGCGATCCGCGCGCTGAAATGGGCGGTGGAACAGATGGAGGAACGCTACCGGATGATGGCCTCCGTCGGCGTGCGCGGCCTGGGGTCGTTCAACGACAAGGTGCGGCAGGCCAAGGCGAAGGGCGAACCCCTCGGCCGCAAGGTGCAGACCGGTTATGACGCGGAGACGGGCACGCCGGTCTATGAGGAAGAGAAGCTGGAATATGAGGTGCTGCCGCAGATCGTCGTGATCGTCGACGAGCTGGCCGACCTGATGATGACCGCCGGCAAGGAGGTGGAATTCCTGATCCAACGGCTGGCGCAGAAGGCGCGCGCGGCGGGCATCCACCTCATCATGGCGACGCAGCGGCCCTCGGTCGACGTCATCACCGGCGTCATCAAGGCGAACCTGCCGACGCGCATCTCGTTTCAGGTGACCAGCAAGATCGATTCGCGGACCATCCTCGGCGAACAAGGCGCGGAGCAGCTGCTGGGCAAGGGCGACATGCTCTACATGCCCGGCGGCAAGCAGATCGCCCGCGTCCACGGGCCGTTCGTCAGCGACGAGGAAGTGCGCGCGGTCGCCGATTTCTGGCGGGGTCAGGGCCAGCCCGATTATATCAAGGCGGTGACCGAGGAGCCGGAGGATGGCGGCTATGCGCTGGAAGGCGCGCCGACCGGGCCGGACGACCCCGAGACGCAAAGCTATCGCCGTGCGGTGCAGCTGGTGGTGGAGAACAAGAAGGCATCGACGAGCTGGCTGCAACGCCAGTTGCGGGTGGGTTACAACAGCGCCGCACGGCTGATCGAGCGGATGGAAAAGGAAGCGATCATCAGCCAGCCCGACCATGTCGGCCGACGCGAAGTGCAGGTGGAACCCGAGGATCTGCCGCGCATCCTCGGGTGATGGGGTTGGGGATGCTTCGTCCCTAGATGCTTGAAGCGGATGGTGCGGCCGATGGGAGGTGGATAACCCGTTCGTGCTGAGTAGCGTCCGAGTAGTCCCGCAGGGACGTAGCGAGGATGCGTATCGAAGCACCTGCGTCCGCGCTTCGGACAGTCCTTCGATACGGGCCTTCGACTACGCTCAGTCCCTACTCAGGATGAACGGGGGGGATTTTTTAGAGTCGGTTTCAATGATATTTAACCGTTCGTCCCGCGCGATACTGACCCGCCCATCGCGAGCGCAGTCGAGGGATCCCTTCGAGCGTAGTCGAGAAGCTCGAAGGTGGGCGGCCTCGGCTTCGCTCGGCCGGTCCCTCGACTACGCTCGGGATGGGCGGTTTTGGGTGCGCCAAACGGCTTTGGGTCGGGCCGGGATGATGTCATCCCGGCCCGACCCATGAAGAGGAAGCTGGCGCAGGTCCGGTATGGCGGGCCGGATCTTCCCCTACAGCGCCAGATCGGGGTGGTGGTTGAAGCTGCCCTTGTTGGTGACCGGGCGCGGGGTTTGCGCGATGGTGACGGCGGGGGATGGCACCGCGAGTTGCAGCGTTTCGGCGGTGGCGGCCCAGGTTGCGGCGATGCGGTCGGGATGCTCGTTCAGCAACGTGCCGTAGCTGGGGACGATTTCGCGGATCTTGCTCTGCCAGGCCGGCGTCGCCAGCTTGTCGGCGAAGACCTTCTTGAGCAGTTCCAGCATGATCGACGGCGCGGTGGAGGCGCCGGGCGATGCGCCGAGCAGCGCCGCGATCGAACCGTCCTTCGATCCGACGATCTCCGTGCCCAGTTTCAGGATGCCGCCCTTTTCCGGATCGCGCTTGATGATCTGGACGCGCTGGCCGGCCTGCCACAGCCGCCAGTCCGCATCCTGCGCGCCGGGGAAATATTCGCGCAGCGCGTTCATCCGGTCTTCCTCGCTCATGATGAGCTGCCCCGCCAGATACTCGACCAGATCGAAATTATCCCAGCCGACGGCGAGCATCGGGCGGAAATTGTCGAGCGTCACCGATGCCGGCAGATCGAAATAGGAGCCTTCTTTCAGGAATTTGGTCGAGAAGGTGGCGAAGGGGCCGAAGAGCAGCACCTGCTTGCCATCCAGATAGCGCGTATCGAGATGCGGCACCGACATGGGCGGGGAGCCGACCGCGGCCTTGCCATAGACCTTGGCGAGATGCTTGTGCGCGATCGCCGGCTTGTCCGCGACGAGGAAGGAGCCGCCGACCGGGAAACCGGCATAGTCCGCCGCTTCGGGAATGCCCGATTCCTGCAGGATCGGCAGCGCGCCGCCACCGGCGCCCGCGAAGACGAAGCGGGCGTTGATGATCTGCCTGGCATCAGTCTTCAGGTTGCGCGCGGTGACGCGCCATGTGCCGTCCGGATTGCGTTCCAGTTCGCGGACTTCGCTGCCCGTGGTCAGCGTGAAGCCGGGCTGCTTGCGGAGCGATCCGATATATTGGCGCGTGACCTCCCCCCAATTGGCATCGGTGCCGAGCGGCGAGCGCGTGGCGGCCAGCTTCATCGCCGGATCGCGCCCCTGCATCATCAGCGGCACCCATTGCGCGATCTGCGCGGGATCGGTGCTGAATTCCATGCCGGAAAAGAGCGGGCTGGCCCCCAGCGCGGCGTGGCGCTTGCGCAGGAAGGCGACATTGTCGTCGCCCCAGACCAGATTCATATGCGGGGTGGAATTGATGAAGGACCGCGGGTTGGCGAGCACGCCCGCCTGCACCTGATGCGCGAGAAACTGGCGGGTGACCTGATATTGCTCGTTGATCTCGATCGCTTTCTTGATCTCGACCAGGCCATTGTCGGCCATCGGCGTATAGTTCAGCTCACACAAGGCGGAATGGCCGGTGCCGGCATTGTTCCAGCCGTTGGAGCTTTCCTCCGACACCGTGTCGAGCCGCTCGACCATTTCCATCGTCCAGCCCGGTTCGAGCTGGCGCAGCAGCACGCCCAGCGTGGTGCTCATGATGCCGCCGCCGATCAGCAGCACATCGACGCGCCGTTCCGCCCCCGCGCCTTCCGCCGCGACCGGCAGCATGGCGGCCCCGCCGGCAGCGATGGCGGAACCCAGCAGGTTGCGGCGGGTCACGCCGTTGCGGCCGCCCGTCATGGACGCAGCGGTCCCGGCGGTCTGGTTGTCGTCATTCGATCCGTGGCGCACCATGATGCCTCTTCGCTTGGGTCACGACCCGGCAGCGATTCCCGCGCCTGTCGGCGGGCGGGATAGCCGGGAATTCGTTTCGGTTTGCTGTTCGGTTGCGCCGATCGTCGGGGCCGGTCGCGCACAAGGCATCGAACGGACCGGCAACGGCGCGACCATCGTTCGATTGTCCTCGCCCCGATATCGTCGCTTTTCTTGGGACATGGCATAGCCATCGTCCGGCCCCTAGGTGGCACCGCCGCCGCCGCTGCGCAAATACGCTCCCTGACCAAACGATTGCAGGAAACACATTCGTAAGGCTGGAACCGCGCGGGTTCAGAGGGCATTCAAGCGCGATCCTTCATGGACGCGCCATGACTTCTGAATCCGGAGTGCCGATGTCCCGCCTTGCCCCGATCGCCCTGCTGATGCTGACGGCGCCCGCCGCCGCGATGGCGCAGACCGCCCCGCTGGCGCAGGTGTCGCAACATCTGCGCGCAGTGAACACGATGACCGCCAATTTCGTGCAGACCGACCGGATGGGCAAGGCGGTGGGCGGCGTGCTGAGCATGAAGCGGCCCGGCAAGGTGCGGTTCCAGTATCAGAAGGGCGTGCCGCTGACGATCGTGGGCGATGGCAAGGCGCTGACCGTCTATGATTCGTCGGTGCGGCAGGAATCGCGCTGGCCGATCGGCAATTCGCCGCTGGCGGTGCTGCTCGATCCGTCGAAGGATCTGGGGCGCGTGGCAAAGCTGGTGCCGTCGCCCAGCCCCGAACTCCTGCTGGTGGAAGCGCGCGATCCGAAGCATCCCGAATTCGGCACCACGACGATCGCCTTCGAACGCCGCGCCTCCGCGCCGGCCGGGCTGATGCTGACCGGCTGGTCCACGCTGGACGCGCAGGGCAATCGCTCCGCGGTGCGGCTGTCGAACCAGCGCTTCAACGGCCCGGTCGACGACCGCCTGTTCCGCTGGATCAGCCCGCGAAGGACGGGGCCGCGGGGGTGAGGCTTGGGGTCGGGGTCAGCAGGGGCGATGTCAGGCCGGGTGCGCCGTACCCCGTCCTTAGCCGCCATAGCTATCAAGCTAGCCTTGGCATATGTCTGGAGCGCACCAATCCTCTGACCCAGACGGAGACCGGATATGGCGAGCGTGCGCAAGACCATTACGCTGAACTGAGCAGCAATATGCTTGGATCGACACGCAGATCGCCGCCGTCACCTATCGCGATGACAGCGAAGCGATCGGCGACCTGATTTGGCACGCGTAGGAACGGAGCGTCGAGACGGAGAGCATCCGTCAGGCGCTGATTGTCGGCGAACAGAGTGGGGCGCCGGAGCCGTTCGATTTTGCTGCGTTCAAGCGGCGTAAAGCCGAACAGCATGGCTGCCTGTTACTTTTAGCGGGATGACATCATCCTGAATCACTTGAGGCAACCGTCCATCCCGAGCGCAGTCGAGGGATCCCTTCGAGCGTAGTCGAGAAGCCCAAAGGCTAGCGTCCTCGGCTTCGCTCGGCCGGTCCCTCGACTACGCTCGGGATGGACGGGGCAGTATCGAGTCATCGCGGTCCAGGCAGACCTTTCCGGGGCGCGGCTTCTTCGGGGATGCGCGCGCCTGCCCTGCCCTCGCTCTCCACCGGCACGCTGGACAAGTGCGTTCACCGGCGCGTCGAACAGAGCGGATCCTGCTAACCCGTTCATCCAGCGGCAAGGATCGGTCTGTATAAGCGGGACTGCGGTTGCGGAGCCGTTGCCGGGTTTTCCCCCTGTTATCCGGCCGGATCCGTACCCCGCCTGCGTGACGAACGACAGGTCGGCCCTCGCTCCATGCCCCCGGAGCGGGGGCCATTTCGTTTCGGGCGTCCGTTCAGGAATGCGGATTCGCATGACTGGCGGAGCGCGCCGGCCATCGCTACATCGCGGCCATGGCTGACAGTTTGAAAATCGCGTCGTGGAACATCAATTCGGTGCGCGCGCGCATCGACATCGTGCAGCGATTCCTGACCGACGAATCGATCGACATCCTGTGCCTGCAGGAAACCAAGGTGATGGACGATATCTTCCCGGCCGCGACCTTCGCCGCGCTGGGATATACCCACCAGATGCTGCACGGGCAGCGGATGCATCACGGCGTCGCCATTCTCAGCCGGGTGCCGATGACGCTGGATCTGCGGCATGACTGGCAGGATAATGGCGAAGCGCGGCATATCGGCGCGGTGCTGGAGTCGGGCATCCGGATCGAGAATGTCTATGTGCCGGCCGGCGGCGACATTCCCGACCGCACGGTGAACCCGAAATTCGGGCAGAAGCTGGATTTCATCGAACGGATGACGCGCTGGTCGGAAACGGTGGCCGAACCGACCCTGCTGGTGGGCGACTTCAACATCGCGCCGCTGGAATGCGATGTGTGGAGCCACAAGCAGTTGCTGGACGTGGTGAGCCATACCCCGGTCGAGGTGGCGGCGCTGGAACGGTTGCAGGCGGCGGGGCAATGGGTGGATCTGGGCCGGACCTTCGTACCCGCGCCCGAAAAACTCTATACCTGGTGGAGTTACCGCGCGACCGACTGGCGCGCGTCCAACCGCGGGCGGCGGCTGGACCATATGTGGGCGACGGCGGACGTGGCGGCGAAGGCGGTGGCGCACCGCGTGCATGTCGATTGCCGCGACTGGCTGAAACCCTCCGACCATGTGCCGCTGGTGACCGAGTTCGCGTTGTGAGTGTGGCAAGGTGAGCGACGGGCGCGCGGCGGCGCGGGCGATCGACGCGTTGCGGCGCGGCTGGCCGGTCACGATCGGCGGCGGCGACGGCGCGGTGGCGGTACTGGCGATCGAGACGGCGGATGCGGGGCGGCTGGCGGACTTCGATCCGTCGGGCGTGGCGGGCGTGCTGCTGTCCCCCAGCCGGGCGGCGACGCTGAAACTGACCAACCAGCGTGAGGCGGCATCGCCGGCATCGCCCGTGCTGGTGGCGCGGGTGCCGTGGATCGATTTCGGTGCGGCGGTGGCGCTGGCCGATCCGCAACTGGATCTGGCGACGCCGTTCAAGGGGCCGTTTCCGGCGGCGCCGCTCCACGCCGTGGCGGCGGCGGATGCGGCGCTGACGCTGGCGCGGCTGGCGGGGTTGTTGCCGGCCTTCTTCCTGCTGCCCGCCGACGGCGCGATCGATGTGACGACCGACGATGTCGCGGCCTATGCGTCGCCCGATACGCTGGCCATCGCATCGCGTGCGCGGCTGCCGATCGTGGCGGCGGACCAGTGCGAGATCGTGGCCTTTCGGTCGGCCGACGACCCGACCGATCATGTCGCCCTGCTGATCGGAACACCCAATGGTCGCCCGCCCTTGGTGCGGCTGCACAGCGAATGCCTGACGGGGGACGTGCTGGGATCGTTGAAATGCGATTGCGGGCCGCAACTGGAGGCGGCGCTGGCGGCGATCGCGGCGTCCGGATGGGGGGTGCTGCTCTATCTGCGGCAGGAAGGGCGCGGGATCGGCCTCATCAACAAGCTGCGCGCCTATGCCTTGCAGGATCAGGGATTCGATACGGTGGACGCCAATTTGCGGCTGGGCTTCGCGGTCGATGCGCGGGATTTCGGCACGGCGGCGCGGATGCTGACGCTGCTGGGGATCGACGCGGTGCGGCTGCTCACCAATAATCCGGCGAAGGTGGCGGGGCTGGAAACGGCGGGGGTCGCGGTGGTGGAACGGGTCGCCCATGCGATGCCGTCCAACCCGCACAATCATGAATATCTGGCGACGAAGCGCGACAGGACCGGGCATCTGTTATGATCCGGGTGGACACCGGCGCACGGACGCTGACGATCGGCGACCGGCCATTTGGCTGCGTGATCGGGCGTACCGGTGCCTGTGCTGCGGCGGACAAGCGCGAGGGTGACGGGCGGACGCCGATCGGGTGCTGGCCGGTACGGGCGCTGCTGATCCGGCGGGACCGGGTGACGCCCCCCGCCGGGCTGACGCTGCCGTGGCGCGGGATCGCGGCGGACGACGGATGGAGCGATGATGTGCGCGATCCGGCCTATAATCGGCCGGTGCGGCATCCCCATCCCTACAGCGCCGAACATTTATGGCGCACGGACGGGCTGTATGACCTGATCGTCGTGCTGGGCCATAATGATGCGCCGCCGGTGCCGGGTGCGGGCAGCGCGATCTTCCTGCATGTCCGCGATGGTGACCGACCGACCGAGGGCTGCGTGGCGATCGCACGGGAGGATCTGCTGGCGATCCTGCCGATGATGACGGCGGGAATGCCGGTCAGGATCGACGGGTGACGCTCCGCGCCGGCTGATCCTCGGTATCACGCAACGGGATCAGCCCGTGGCGCAGGGCGGTGAAATAGAGCAGCTCGGATTCGATGCGGACGCGATCCTGAATCCGCTTGAGCAGATCGATGCTTTCGGCACGGAAGCGGACCGGATCGAGCGCGACGCGCCCGTCCCCCCAGCTATCGAGATAATGGACCCAATCCTGTCGCAGTAATTCCAGTTCGGCCGACATGGATTTTTCGTGCTGGGTCTGCCCGATCGCCCGCAGATGCGCGGCGACTTCGTAAACCAGCACATCTTCATGTTCGAGATGGAAACGGACCAGCGCCGAAAGCCCATCCAGCGCCGCCTGGATCGCCGGCAGGTCCAACCGGGGACTTTGGACGAGACGGACGACGTCGCGCGCGCGATCGTCGATCTCGCGATGTTCATCCAGCAACTGTTCGAGACTCGCATGGATCATCGCGTTTCGCCAAATTAACGCGGACAGAACCCCAGTCCCAACGGCTTGTTCCGATTGCCTTGAAATTCCGCGAGGAAATGACGAACAGATGCGTGGAATCGAAAAATACCGATCCGGTTATACCCTATTCCGCCCGTGTTCCGAAGAGTGCGGTGCCGATCCGGACATGGGTCGCCCCGATCAGAACGGCGGTTTCATAGTCGCCGGACATGCCCATACTCAGATTGGCAAGACCATGATCGCGCGCCAGCTTGGCCAATAGCGCGAAATACGGGGCCGGTTCGACCGTGGCGGGCGGCACCGCCATCAGGCCAATCACCGGCAACCCCGCATCGCGCGCCTGCGCCAACAACGCCGGCAGGTCCGCGATCGGGCAGCCGCCCTTCTGCGTTTCCTCGCCGATATCGACCTGAAGAAAGCAATCGGGGCGTCGGCCGGTGCGCTCCATCGCCCGCCCGAGCGCGGTGACCAGCGAGGGACGATCGACGCTGTGGATCACATCGAACAGGGCGACGGCGGCATCGGCCTTGTTCGATTGCAACTGGCCGACCAGATGCAGCGCGATGCCGGGCCATTCGGTGCGCAGCGCCGGCCATTTCCCCTCGGCTTCCTGCACGCGATTCTCGCCGAAGCTGCGATGGCCGGCGGCGAGCAGCGGCACGATCTCGTCGGCGGTCCGCGTCTTGCTGACCGCGATCAATGTCACGGGCTGCGGCTGCGGGCGCAGCGCGGCGGCGCGCGCGATGCGGGTGGTGGCGTCGGTCAGGCGCGCGGCCGGGGCGGAGGGCGTGTCATGGGTCATCGCCCGACGCTATAGTGCGGGCCATGCCGCGATACCACGCCCGCCTGCCGACCCTGTGGCTGATGACCGATCCGCGGATGGGCGACGGATTGTGGCGCGCACTGGAGCGCCTGCCGCGCGGGAGCGGCGTGATCTTTCGCCATTATGGCGTGCCGGGGCGACGCGCATTGTTCGATCGCGTCCGGCGGGTGGCGCGCGCGCGTGGGTTGGTGCTGGTGCTGGCAGGATCGCCCAAGCAGGCACGCGGCTGGCGGGCGGACGGGATGCATGGCGCAGAACCGGGACGCGCGAGGTTGCGCACGATCGGGGCGCATGATGCGGCAGAGATGGTGCGTGCGGCGCGGATCGGGGCGGATCTGGTGCTGCTGTCACCGGTCTTCGGGACGCGGTCGCATCCCGGTGGCCGTGCGCTGGGGCGGGTGCGGTTCGGGCTGCTGGCGCGGCAGGCGCGGGTGCCGGTGATCGCTTTGGGGGGCGTGACGGAGGGGGACAGGCGGTCGCTTGGGGCGCTGGGTGCGGTTGGTTGGGCGGGAATCGATGCGTTTTTGTGAGGGTGGCGGGCTGGAATGATGGATAGATGTTCCAAGGCCGTTTTCATGGATCCGCTCGTCCTGAGTAGGACTGAGCGCAGTCGAAGGCCCGTATCGAAGGAAGTCCCCGGCGCTTCGATACGTGTCCTCGATACGCCCCTGCGGGGCTACTCGGTCGCTACTCAGCGCGAACGGTTTTGGGTGGAATTAGGCCCGCTTTTTGAGGGGTACGCCGATCAGGTTTGGCGAAGCGTCATCCCGAATCTGATCCAAGGCCCTGCCCCTTCGACCATAGGACGACGACGCTCAAAGCCCCGTCAGAAGCGGAAGGCGGTGCCGATATAGACGGCCTGGCTGTCGCGGCGCTGTTCGGCGAGCGCATCGACGCGGTCACGTTGCGTCTTGTAGCGCAGGCCGCCGGCCAGATCGAGATTGCGGGTCAGCGCATAGGCGCCGCCCAGATCGACCGAATAGCTCTGGTCCGCCCCGATCAGCGCCGGACGCTGGCCCAGCGCGCGATCCGCGCCGAATTGCAGGCGCGTGCTCCACTTGCGATTCGAGTAGCTGACGCCGAGATCGATCGCCTCATTGTCGATGGGCAGCAAATTGCCCTCGGTCTTGGCGATATCCCCCGACAGCGCGAACTTCTTCCAGCCGACCGAAACGCCCAGATTATAGGCGGACGGCGCGAGCGAAAGCGCTGCGACATTGGTGATGATGCCGGCGCGTTGCGCCTCGATCCGGGCATTGGCGGCGCGCGCGCGGACCGCGACCGTCACCGCCCGGCCCTTGCCGAGCGTGGCGGATGGCGTGAAGCGGAACCCGCTGCTGTTCAGCCCCGAAAGACCAGCCAGCGCGGCGCGGCGCGGATCGGCCGCCGCAGGGGTGAAAGATCCAATCCCGCTGGCCGAGGGCAGCGAGATTCCCGATGCGCCCGACAGGCGTTTCCGCAGGGTCTGGGTGGCGGCCGAAGCCGGAACTGCGGCGGATGTGACGAGGGCGAGCGCCGTTAGCGCTCCCAAAACCCCACAAATGGCGCGATTCGCACCCACAATCCGTCGTCCTCCGCCCCGTGAAAACCTGGTTAGCATGGACAGGTTGCAGCTTTCCAGCAGGGTCGTGCTTTATCGGTGCGGCTGTTGCACGAAGCCCACAATCGCCCGGACGGTGCATGGCCGCGCGGCGTGCTTGCGGGGCTTGCCCCAGGCCCTATAACGCGGGGCTGTCCGGCCGTCCGTCACGCCGCCATCCATCCTGCTGCCGTCGAGGTTTCGTCATGCGTCTGCTCCGCCCCGCGCTCCTTCTCTGTCTCGCCACCGCGCTCACTGCCTGTGGCGGCGGCAAGAAGGTGCGGCCGACCGCCGAAATGGCGCCGTCCCGCGTGACGACGATCGGCGTGAACAGCTATTTGTGGCGCGCCGCGCTCGATACGCTCTCCTTCATGCCGATGGCGCAGGTGGATTCCAACGGCGGCGTGATCGTGACCGACTGGTATCAGAATCCCACCCTTCCCTCCGAACGGATGAAGGTGACGGTGTCGATCCTCGATCAGGATCTGCGCGCCGATGCACTGCGCGTCGCCGCGTCGCGCGAAATCTTTCAGGGTGGGCGCTGGACGGAAGCACCGGTGCAGGCGGCGACCGTGCAAAAGCTGGAAGAAGTGATCCTGACCAAGGCGCGCGATCTGCGCCGCACCACCGTCGCCGGTTGAGCATAAAGGCATGACGATGACGGCCGATCCCGCACCCTCCGCCGGCCCCGCTATGCCGGTCCGGTTCAACGCTGCCGCCGCGGACCCGCGCTGGCAGGCGCTGTGGGAGGAACGCGGGACGTTCCATGCCGACGATGCCAGCCCGAAGCCGAAAAGCTATGTGCTGGAGATGTTCCCCTATCCATCGGGGCGCATCCATATGGGGCATGTGCGCAATTACACGATGGGCGACGTACTGGCGCGCTATCGCCGCATGACCGGCCACGAAGTGCTGCACCCGATGGGGTGGGACGCGTTCGGGATGCCGGCGGAAAATGCCGCGATGGAGAAAGGCGTCCATCCCGGCGCGTGGACCCGCGCCAACATCGCCGACATGCGCGCGCAGTTGAAGCGGCTGGGCTTCGCGCTCGACTGGAGCCGCGAACTGGCGACGTGCGAGCCGGACTATTATGGGCAGGAACAGGCGCTGTTCCTCGATCTGTTCGCGAACGGTCTCGTCTATCGCAAGGAAAGCTCGGTCAACTGGGATCCGGTCGACCATACGGTGCTGGCCAATGAACAGGTGATCGACGGGCGGGGATGGCGGTCCGGCGCGCTGGTGGAGCGGCGCAAGCTGAACCAGTGGTTCCTCAAGATCACCGACTTTGCCGACGAATTGCTGACGGGGCTTGGCGATCTGGACCAATGGCCCGCCAAGGTGCGGACGATGCAGGAAAACTGGATCGGCAAGAGCCGCGGGCTGAAATTCCGCTTTACGATCAGTGACCCCCTGCCCGGCCATGAGACGCTCGACGTCTTCACGACGCGGCCGGACACCATCTTCGGTGCGAGCTTCGCGGCGATCGCGGCGGATCATCCGATCGCGCAGGCGCTGGCGGCGCGCGACCCGGCGGTGGTGGACTTCATCGCCGCGTGCAAGCGGACGGGGACTGCCGCCGCCGAGATCGAGACGGCCGAAAAGCTGGGCTATGATACCGGGCTGCGTGTGGTGCATCCGTTCGATCCCGAATGGACGCTGCCGCTGTTCGTCGCCAATTTCGTGCTGATGGATTATGGCACGGGCGCGGTGTTCGGCGTGCCGGCGCATGACCAGCGCGATCTGGATTTCGCGCGCAAATATCAGTTGCCGGTGACGCGCGTGGTCGCGCCCGATGCCGGTCAGGCGGATGCGCCGATCCATGACGAGGCCGACAGCGCGCCGGGCATCCTCGTCCATTCGCAGTTCCTGAATGGCATGACGGTTGAAGCGGCGAAGGCCGAGGTGATCGCGCGCGCCGAGGCGGGCGGCTGGGGCACCGGCAGCACCGTGTGGCGGCTGCGCGACTGGGGCGTTTCCCGGCAGCGTTATTGGGGCACGCCGATCCCGATCGTGCATTGCAACGCCTGCGGCGTGGTGCCGGTGCCGGTCGCGCAATTGCCGGTCGTGCTGCCGGAGGATGTGACGTTCGACGTGCCGGGCAACCCGCTCGACCGGCATCCGACCTGGAAGCATGTCGACTGCCCGAATTGCGGCGCGCCGGCGCGGCGGGAAACCGATACGCTCGACACGTTCGTCGACTCCTCCTGGTATTTCATCCGCTTCGCCAGCCAGCCGAAGGACAAGCCGTTCGACAAGGCGGTGGCCGAACAATGGCTGCCGGTGGGGCAATATATTGGCGGGGTCGAACATGCGATCCTGCATCTGCTCTACGCGCGTTTCTGGACGCGCGCGCTGCACCGGATCGGGCGGCTGAACGTGGCCGAACCCTTTGCCGGGCTGTTCACGCAGGGCATGGTGACGCACGAAACCTATTCGCGCAGCACCGAGGAACGCACCGAGACGGGCGAAATCCTGACCGTGCCGAAATGGTTGGCGGTGGATGAGGTCGAGAAGCGGGGGGACACCGCGATCGAGATCGCGACGGGGCAGCCGATCACGGTCGGCCGTGTCGAGAAGATGTCCAAGTCCAAGAAGAACACGATCGATCCGGGGCCGATCGTCGACCAATATGGCGCGGATGCGGTGCGCTGGTTCATGCTGTCCGACAGCCCGCCGGAGCGCGACCTGCCGTGGAGCGAGTCCGGGATCGAGGGTGCGTGGCGCTTCGTCCAGCGGCTGTGGCGGCTGAGCGTGCCAGGCGAGACGGTGGCGACCGGCGTCGACGCCGAACTGGACAAGCGCGTGGCGCGTGCGACGGCGGGCATTGCCGACGATATCGAGGCGCTGTCGTTCAACAAGGCGGTGGCCAAGCTGTACGAACTGACCAACGCGATGGACAAGGCCCCCCCCTCCGCGTCGCGCGATGCGGCGGTGGAGACGTTGGTGCGGCTGGTCGCGCCGATGGTGCCGCATCTGGCGGAGGAAGCGTGGGCGCGGCTCGGCAAGGACGGGCTGGTCGCGGATGCGGCCTGGCCGGCGGTCGATCCGGCGCTGCTGGTCGATGACAGCGTGACGATCGCGGTGCAGGTGAACGGCAAGCTGCGCGATACGCTGACCGCGCCCAAGGATGCCGACAAGGCGACGCTGGAGGCGATGGCGCTGGCATCGGAGAAGATCATCCGCCAGCTGGACGGCGCGACGCCGCGCAAGATCGTGGTCGTGCCCGGTCGTCTCGTGAACATCGTCGCATGATGCGGCGGATCGCCCCTGCCCTGCTGCTGTCGCTGGGGTTGCTCTCCGGCTGCGGCCTGCGCCCCGTCTATGCGGGCGGCGGCAGCGGGCCGGTGGCGCGCGCGCTGGGGCAGGTGACGGTCGCGCCCATTCCGGGCAAGGCCGGCTATCTGATGCAGGGCGCACTCAACGACCGGCTGGGCGGCGGGGCGGCGGCGCCCCGGCGGCTGGAAGTGGAGCTGGAGGACAGGATCACCGGCTTCGGCCTGCGCAGTGACCAGTCGGTGACGCGCGAACGGCGGACGCTGCGCGCACGCTATCGGCTGGTGGATGCGGCGGCGGGCACGGTGCTGCTGGACGCCACCGCCAGTTCGGATGCGGGCATCGATGTCGTCAGTTCAGAATATGCGCTGATCGCGGCGGAACAGACCGCGCTGGAACGGCTGTCCAACGATATCGCCGACCAGATCGTGGCGCGGCTGGCGCTCTATGCGCAACGATCGGGACAGCCGGCACGATGATCCTAAAGCGCCCCCAGATGGAGCGGGCGCTGGACAAGCCGGACCCGGCGGTCCGCATGTTCCTGCTCTACGGCCCCGACGAATCCGGATCGCGGGATCTGGCGGCGCGGCTGGGCAAGGCGATGCCCGATGCCGAGCGGATCGACCTGACGGGCGCGGGCCTGAAGGCCGATCCGGCGCGGCTGCCCGACGAGGCATCGGCGATGTCGCTGTTCGGAGACCGCCGCTATATCCGCGTGGAGCCGGCGGGCGATGACATGATCGAGGCGGCCGAGGCGCTGATGGAGGCCCCGGCGGCGGGCAATCCGGTGGTGGTGGTCGCCGGCGCGCTGCGCAAGGACGCCAAGCTGGTCAAGCTGGCGACGGCGCGGCTGGATGTGATGGCCTGCATCTCCTACCCACCGGAGGGCGGAGAGGCCGACCGGATCGCAATGGCGATGGCGGCGGCCGAAGGGCTGCGGGTCGATCCGGACATCGCGCAGCGGCTGGCGGTGGCGAGCGGCGGGGACCGGGCGCTGCTGGCGCGCGAGATCGAGAAGTTCGCGCTGTATCTGGACGCTGCGCCGGACCGGCCGGCGACGCTGGATGCGGTGGCGTTCGAGAGGCTGTCGGCAGATGCCGAGGGCGGCGATGTGGGTGCGCTGGTCAATGCGACGTTCGATGGCGATCTGACGGCGCTGGATGCGGCACTGGCGAAGATCGATGCCACGGCGGAGGCGATCCCGGTGTTGCGGGCGCTGGTGCGGCGGGTGCTGCTGCTGTCGACGCTGCGCGCCGAATATGCGCGCAGCGGCAGCGTGGAGCAGGCCATGGCGACGGCGGGCAAGGCGGTGTTCTTCAAGGAGCGTGGGATCGTCGGCGGGCAGGTGGCCCGTTGGACGCCGGTTGCGTTGGCCCGCGCGGCGGAGCGGCTTGCCGCAGCGGAGCGAGACGCCAAATCCGCGCGATCGACGGGTGCGGCAGGGCTGGGTGAAGAGCTGTTCGCGATCGGGCGTCAGGCGCGTCGGCGGGGCTGACGGCGGACTTTTTGTTCTCCCGGACCTGAAGCGGAATTCTGTGCTTTCCAGAGTCGGTTTCGATCGTGTTTGGAGCATGATGACTTTAAGCGAATCCGTTCATGCTGAGTAGCGGCCGAGTAGCCCTGAAAGGGCGTATCGAGGACGCGGATCGAAGCACTGTAGCCGTCCTTCAATACGGGCCTTCGACTACGCTCAGTCCCTACTCAGGATAAGCGGTGAATAGGATCAACCTGAAGTCATCACGCTCCAGACGCTCGTCATCCCGGACTCGATCAGGGATCCAGCGTCGTTCGCCGGTGCGGCCTAGAAGAAAAGGCTGGACCCCGGATCAAGTCCGGGGTGGCACTTTCAACGGTCAGACTTGATCGAACGTGCCTCGATCATAGTCGCCCGACCGACCTGCCGCGCGCAGCAGCGATACCGGACTTCGCGGCCTTACGGTCCGAAGTCCCGCCCACCCGGATCAGATCGGTTCGCCGCTCAGGCGCTGGCAGACCATGTCGAGTTGGTCGAGCGTCGAATAATGCAGCGTGACATAACCGCCATCGGGGCCATGCGTGATCGCGACCTTCAGGCCGAGCAGATCACCGATCTGACGTTCCAGTGCCTGAATGTCGGCGTCGGGTTCGGCCACGCGCGGCGGCGGCGCGGCCTTGCGGGGCGGCGTGGGTTTGGCTTCGCGCGCCAGTTGCTCCGTCTCGCGGACGGAAAGGCCGCGATCCATGACTTCGCGGGCCAGCGCGGTCGGGTTGCGCGCGGTGACGATGGCGCGGGCATGGCCCATGGACAGCAGACCGGTCGACACATCGTTGCGCACCGGCTCGGGCAAATCGAGCAGGCGGATCAAATTGGCGACATGGCTGCGGGATTTGTTGACCAGTTTGCCGAGCGCTTCCTGGCTGTGGCCGAACTCTGCGATCAGGCGCTGATAGGCTTCGGCCTCTTCGATCGCATTCAGATCCTGCCGCTGGATATTCTCAATCAGCGCGACTTCAAGGGTCTGCACATCGTCGAACATCCGCACGATGGCGGGCATCTCGTTGAGATGCGCGCGCTGGGCGGCCCGCCAGCGGCGTTCGCCGGCGATGATCTGATAACCGCCATCATAAGGGCGGACGAGGATGGGCTGCAGCACACCGCGCACGGCGATGGACTGCGCCAGTTCCTCCAGCGCCGTTTCATCGAAGTGACGGCGCGGCTGGCCGGGATGCGCGTGAATGGCGGCGACCGGGATGGATTGCACCCCGACCGGGCGCTGACCGTCCGCATCGACCGGCGCTTCCCGTTCGACCTCGCCCAGCAAGGCGGACAGGCCACGGCCCAGCCCCCCTGCCCGCCGCCGCATCCCGATATTGTCCGCGCCGCTCATCAGGCGGCCTGCGCGGGTGCGGGGAGGCGACCGATCAGTTCGCGGGCGAGCGTGATATAGGCTTCGGATCCCGAACAGCGATGATCGTAGATCAGGGCCGGAAGCCCATGGCTGGGCGCTTCCGACAGACGGACGTTGCGGGGAATGACGGTGTCGAACACGACATCACCCAGACAGGCGCGGACATCCTGTGCGACCTGCTCCGACAGACGGTTCCGGCGGTCATACATAGTCAGCGCGACACCCAGGATCGACAGGCCCGGGTTGAACCGGGCGCGAATGCGTTCGAACGTCTGGAGCAACTGGCTGAGTCCTTCGAGCGCGAAAAACTCGCACTGGAGCGGGACCAGCAACAGGCGTGCGCCGACGAGCGCGTTGATCGTCAGCAAGCCGAGCGATGGCGGGCAATCAATCAGGCAGACGTCCCAGCGGCCGGGCGGTGCAGCGTTGATCGCATTATCGAGCCGATGGGTGCGATGTTCGAAATCGATCAGCTCGATTTCAGCACCCGACAGATCCACCGTTGCGGGAACGAGATCGAGCCGCGGCACCTTCGTCGGGATGGCGGCGGCGGCGAGGCTGCAATCGCCGCGCAACACCTCGTAGCTCGACTCTCCGCGTTCATGCTGCTGGATGCCAAGCCCTGTCGACGCATTGCCCTGCGGATCGAAATCGATCAGCAACACCCGCCACCCAGAAGCGGCGAGCGCCGTCGCGATGTTGATCGCGGTCGTGGTCTTGCCCACCCCACCCTTCTGGTTCGCTATGGCAATGCGGATCATCGCGGGTCTTTCCCCTTTCGGTGGTGGACAGCGGAGGCCACGATGATCGCGGCGTCGTCATCGGTGCGGCTCGGTACGACGCGAAACTCACCTTGCCACGTTCCGCGGACGGCTTCCAGTTCGGTCGTCGCCGTACGGCCCTTGGGGAGGATCCATAGGGTTTCCGGGCCGGCGAAACGAATGGCCGTTTCCAACAATTTCGGTAGTGGGGCATAAGCCCGCGCCGTGATCCGATCAAAGCGTTCGGTTGGCATCGTTTCCAGCCTTCCGGCGTGGACGGTCGCGCGGTCTTGCAAATCAAGCGCCGCAATCACTCCGCTAAGGAACGTGGAGCGAAGGCGGCGGCTTTCGACTAGCCGAACCCTCGCCCCAAGGATTGCGAGCACGATGCCCGGAAGGCCTGCGCCGGATCCGATATCGAGCCAGTGACCGCCGGGTGGGGCCAGTTCAAACAATTGGGCGCTATCGTCGATATGACGCTGTTCGAACTGTTCGAGACTGGCGGCAGACACGAGATTCTGGCGTGCGGCTTCCGCGCGCACCATCCCGGAATAGTGATCCAGCTTCTCTCGCGTTTCACGTGAAACGGTCATGCCGCTCTCTGCGCCTGAACGAGTATGGCGGTGAGCGCCGCCGGTGTAATCCCGCGAATGCGGGACGCCGCCGCGAGGTCAATCGGACGCGCGCGTTGGAGGCGCTCGACCATTTCGGATGAGAGGCCGGCGATCCGATCGTAGGCGATCCGGTCGAGGGACAGATTGGCGCCACCCGAAAGTTTGCGCTGCTCCGCATCGTGGCGGGCGACATATGGAAGATAGAGAAGATCGGCGACGACCTCCGCCAAAATCGCATTGTCGATCCTATTCAGGTCAGGAAGCAGGGTGAGGACAGAAGCGGCCGGATCCGTTGCCGAGAATGCCTGACGCAGATGTTGCGCCATGGTGGGAGCGAGCATGGCTTGATCCAGCTGCGTTCTGGCTTCGGACCGCTCGCGGCATCGGCGTGCATGGCCGGATTGGCGAACGCTGCGCACGACGCCGGCCGCGATCGCCTTGGGCGTCAGACGGGTTTCGGCATTGTCGCCCCGGAGATGCAGACGGTTGTCTGCGCGGGCTGTTAACATGCGATAGGGTTCGGTGATGCCCTGTAAGGTCAGGTCATCGATCATGACGCCGATATAGCTATCATGACGATCGAACAGGATCGGTTCGGCTTCCTGTGCGTACCGGGCGGCGTTCAGGCCGGCGACCAGCCCCTGCCCGGCCGCCTCCTCATAGCCGGTGGTTCCGTTGATCTGACCGGCCAGGAACAGACCTGGCATTGCCTCGACACCCAAACGCGGGTCCAGCGCGCGGGGATCGATATGGTCATATTCGACGGCATAGCCCGGCTCGATGATGTCCACCTGTTCCAGCCCAACGATAGTGCGCAGGAAGGCGAGCTGCGCGGAACGGGGAAGCGATGTCGAGATGCCGTTGGGATAGATGGCGTGTGTATCCAGCCCTTCGGGTTCTAGGAAGATTTGATGGCCGTCGCGATCGCCGAAGCGGAAAACCTTGTCCTCGATCGATGGGCAATAGCGTGGACCCGACCCGGTGATCCTTCCGGAGAAGAGCGGGGACTCATCCAGCGACGCACGGATGATGTCATGTGTCGCGCGGTTGGTGCGGGTGACGCCGCAATGGATTTGGGGGAGCCGGGGCGCGGTCGTCTCTGGGGACATGGTCCAGCGCTCGTCATCGCTTGGCTGACGATCGAGCGCCGCCCAGTTAATGGAGCGTCCGTCCAGACGGGGCGGTGTTCCGGTTTTGAGACGGCCCATCGGCAGGTCGAGCGCGCGAAGCTGGCGACAGAGCTTCGTGGCCGCGCGTTCGCCGACACGGCCCCCTTCGCGGGCGGTCAGACCGGTATGGAGGATGCCGCCAAGGAACGTCCCTGTTGCGAGAACAACGGCGCGGCATTCGACCAGACCTTGCGTAGTGTTGACGCCGGTTACCCTGCCCTGGTCGAACGCCAATGTTTCCACGTCGGCCTCGATGATCGTGATCGCGTCATAGGCGTTGAGTGCGTTGCGGACTGCTTGGGCATAGCGGATGCGATCGGCCTGAATGCGTGGGCCGTGAACCGCGACGCCCTTGCTGCGGTTGAGCATCCGGTAATGAATAGCTGCGGCGTCGGCAGCTTTGCCAATGATGCCGTCAAACGCATCGACTTCACGAACGATATGGCCTTTGCCGATCCCGCCAATGGCCGGGTTGCAGGACATTGCGCCGATCCGGTCCGCTTGCATCGTTACAAGTGCGACCGATGCGCCTGCGCGGGCAGCTGCGGCCGCAGCTTCGCATCCGGCGTGGCCACCGCCAATCACGACGACATCATAAAGCTGGCTCATGACCGGTTCCCTAACCGATCTTTCTTAACTTTGCACGGGGTGGCGGAGAATGTTCCACGTGGAACGCTATTTTCCGAGACAGAAGGCCCCGAACACCGTGTCGAGCAGATCTTCGAACCCGGCTTGACCGGTCAGGCGGTCGAAGGCAGCCCGGACTTGCCGCAGGGCTTCGGCGCGAAGAACGGCGTCCGTTATGATGGATGCCTCGAATGCAGCCTGTTGGGCGATGGCCAGTTCGGAGCGCTGGCGTTTCGATAAGGCGACCTGATCGTCCATGGGAAGGAGCGTGGCTGCTCGTTCGAGAAGCCATGCGCGGATGTCTGTGAGACCGGTTCCAATCGTGGTGGATGTCGGAGTGCGACCCTCCGGGACGATTTCTGCTGGGCGAAGGTCGTGGCGGGGGAACAGCCATAACGTCTCCGGATGCAGCGGCGGTGCGTCTTCGCCCAGCCAGAGGAGAAGGTCCGCCATGGCGATCCGTTCGCGTGCACGGTCGATGCCGATCTGTTCGATGGGCTCGGTTCCGTCGCGCAGGCCCGCCGTATCGGAGAACAGGAAGGCGGTGCCGCCGATCGAAACCGGGACTTCGACGATATCACGCGTCGTGCCGGCAATAGGCGAAACGATCGCGGCATCGCGGCCGACGAGCTGGTTGAGCAGGCTGGACTTGCCGGCATTGGGGGGGCCGGCGAGCACGACGGAGATGCCGTCGCGAAGGCGTTCGACCGGGGGGGCGGAGAGCAGATTGGCGATGCCGTGAGCGAGCGTCGCGCATTCGCCCGCAATGTCGATGGTCGACGCGGTGACGTCGTCTTCGTCGCCGAAATCCAGTCCGGCTTCGACCAGGGCAGCGAGCCGCAAGCTGGTCTGTCGCCATTCTTCGATCTGGCGTCCGAGTGTGCCATCGGACATGCGGATGGCGGCGCGGCGTTGCTGTTCCGTCTCGGCGGAGAGCAGATCTCCCAGCGCTTCGGCTTCCAGCAGATCGATCCTGCCGTTGAGAAAGGCACGTCTGGTTAATTCGCCCGGTTCGGCGGCGCGGACGCCCGGTTGCGGCGCCAGCACGTCGAGAGCGCGTGCGACGACGGCGCGGCCGCCGTGCAGATGCAGTTCCGCCAGATCCTCGCCGGTTGCGGTATCCGGCCCCGGAAACCAGAGGATCAGGGCGCGGTCGATCAGTTCCCCTGCTTCGTCCCGCAGCGCGCGGAGGGTGGCGCGACGTGGCATTGGCACGGATCCGGCAAGCTGCGTGAGGATCATGGCCGCTGCGGGTCCGCTGATCCTGATGATGGCGATGCCGGCGGGCGGTGCGCCGCTGGACAGTGCGAAGATCGTTTCGCCCGACGGCATGTCGGCGATCCTATTTGCCCTTCGAAGGCTTGTTCATCTGATCAGCGAGCTGACGCCACAGCATCATCCCCGCCTCCCCCATCGGCGCCCAGTTCTTGATCATCGCCTGCACCGTGTCCGGCGTGATGCCTTCGTCGATGTTGCGCTTCATCTTGTCGAGATAGCTGGCGTGGAGCGGTTCGAGATCGGGAAGCCCCATGAATGCGCGGGCTTCCTGGGGGGAGCAATCAATATCAACGGTGATCTTCATGGGGCATCATCCTGACGCGAGGCGTTGCACCGATAATCGCACCCGCGCCGCCGGCTGTCGAGAGATGGCCGTGTGGTGACGCGCGGCGTAGATTGCAGAGCGTGGATTTGAGGATGGAGATGAGCATGGGCAACAGGATCGAGATTGCGATCGAGGGTAGCGATGTGGCGATGACGGCCTATCGCGCCGATCCGGTGGATACGCCGAAGGGCGCGATCATCGTCATTCAGGAGATTTTCGGGGTGAATGCCGGCATCCGGGAGAAGGCGGAGCATTGGGCATCGCTCGGCTATCTCGCGATCGCGCCCGATCTGTTCTGGCGGATGCAGCCGGGCGTGGAATTGGATCCGGACGTTCCGGACCAGTTGCAGGAAGCGTTCGGTTTTTATCAGAAGTTCGATCTGGATGCGGCGTTGCGCGATGTGGAAGCGACGATCCGGACGGCGCGGGCGGATGTCGCATCGGTCGGCGTGGTCGGTTACTGTCTGGGTGGGCTAATCGCTTATCTCGCGGCGGCGCGGACCGATGCAGATGCCAGCGTGGGCTATTATGGCGGGGGCATCGATACGAAGCTGAACGAGGCCCATGCCATCGCCAAGCCGTTGCTGCTGCACTTTGCGGGTGCGGATCATTTCATCGAAACACCGGCGCGGGATGCGATCGGGGCAGTGCTGGACGGGCATGAGAAGGTGACGATCTTCGACTATCCCGGCGTCGATCATGGCTTCGCAACGACGTCCGGTGCACGGCGTGATGATGCGGCGGCCAAGGCGGCGGATGCGCGGACCGAGGCGTTTTTTGCGGAGCATCTGGGGTAGGCTTTTGCGCCTTGCATGACCTTGCCTTGGGTCAGGACTGGGGCTGATGTCACTGCACGGCTTCGGCGCAACATGATCCAAATGTGCCACCTGGGTCGTGCTTCGATACGCGACCTCGATACGCCCCTGCGGGGCTACTCGGGCGCTACTCAGCATGAACGGACGGTGCGTAAAAAAAAGGGGCGGTGCCATCAGGCACCGCCCCTTCCCTTTTGCCGTTCGCGCCGGTCAGGCGAACAGGGTCAGCACCCCGACGCTGGGGTCGATCAGGCCGTCATAGATCATCTTGCCGGCGACATAGACGATGACCAGCAGGCCGACATAGGCGATCCAGCGATAGCGTTCGATCACACGCGCCAGCACATTGGCGGCGACACCCATCAAGGCGACCGAGAGGATCAGGCCGAGGACGAGGATCCCCGGATGGTCGCGCGCCGCACCGGCGACCGCCAGCACATTGTCGAGGCTCATCGACACGTCGGCGATGGCGACGGCCCATGCGGCCTGCGCGAAGCTGCGGGGCTTTTTAAGGGTCGCTTCATTCTCCGGGCCGTCATGCGCCGCAGCGCCGGGCTGGAGTTCGCGGTACATCTTCCACGCCACCCAGAGCAGCAGCAGGCCGCCTGCGAAGACGAGGCCGACGACCGCAAGCAATTGCGTCACCAGCAGGGCGAACAGCACGCGCAGGACGAGCGCGGCCGCGATGCCGATCAGGATGACCTTGCGGCGCTGATCCGCAGGGAGACCCGCAGCGAGCGCGCCGACGACGATCGCATTGTCGCCCGCCAGCATGATATCGATCAGCAACACCTGACCGAAGGCAGCCAGCGTCGCGGGCGACCCCAGATTGGAGAAGTCGTTTACGATGTGGTTCCAGAGTTCCATCATGGTCGGTGGCTCCGTCGCTTAGCTGTTCATCGAGTCGAAAAAGTCTTCGTTGGTCTTCGAATCCTTCATCTTGTCGAGCAGGAATTCCATCGCGTCGATCGTCCCCATTTGCATGAGGATCCGGCGCAGCACCCACATCTTGCTGAGCTTGGTCTTGTCGACCAGCAGCTCTTCCTTGCGGGTGCCGGACTTGCCGACATCCATCGCCGGGAAGATGCGCTTGTCGGCGATCTTGCGATCGAGGACGATTTCCGAGTTACCGGTGCCCTTGAATTCCTCGAAGATCACCTCGTCCATGCGGCTGCCGGTATCGATCAATGCGGTGGCGATGATCGACAGCGAACCGCCTTCCTCGATGTTCCGCGCGGCGCCGAAGAAACGCTTCGGCCGCTGGAGCGCATTGGCGTCGACACCGCCGGTCAGCACCTTGCCCGACGACGGGACGACGGTGTTGTAGGCACGGCCGAGACGCGTGATGGAATCGAGCAGGATGACGACATCCTTCTTGTGCTCGACCAACCGCTTGGCCTTCTCGATCACCATTTCGGCGACCTGGACGTGGCGCTGCGCAGGTTCGTCGAAGGTGGAGGAGATGACCTCACCCTTCACGCTGCGCTGCATGTCGGTGACTTCCTCGGGGCGTTCGTCGATCAGCAGGACGATCAGGAACACTTCGGGATGATTGTCGGTGATCGCCTTCGCCATATTCTGGAGAAGGACGGTCTTGCCGACACGCGGCGGCGCGACGATCAGCGCGCGCTGGCCCTTGCCCTGCGGCGAGACGATATCGATGACGCGGGCCGACTTGTCCTTGACGGTCGGATCCTGCGGATCGAGCGTCAATTTCTGTTCGGGATAAAGCGGCGTGAGATTGTCGAAATTGACGCGGTGACGGACGACTTCCGGGTCGTCGAAATTGACCGAGACGAGCCGGACCAGTGCGAAATAGCGCTCGCCATCCTTGGGCGCGCGGATTTCGCCTTCGACCGTATCGCCCGTGCGCAGGCCGAATTTGCGGACCTGATTGGGGGAGATGTAGATATCGTCCGGGCCGGCAAGATAATTGGCTTCGGGGCTGCGCAGGAAGCCGAAGCCGTCCTGCAGCACTTCGATCGTGCCGACGCCCATGATTTCCTCGCCCCGTTCGGCCAGCACCTTGAGGATGGCGAACATGAGATCCTGCTTGCGCAGGGTGGAGGCGCCCTCGACACCGAGTTCATCGCCCATGGCGACCAGTTCGACGGGGGGTGTTTTTTTCAGATCTCTGAAATGCATACTGATTTTCCTGATGCGGAAGGCGTCCACCGCGCGGCCACGGCCTGCGTCGGAGTCCTGGGGAAGGAGCCTCTCACCAACGGGAGGCGACTGGTTCGCGGGTAAGCGCGAATGAAGGCGAAAGTCAAGGTTTCCGGCCGGTGCGGGATGCGATCCCTGCCCGGCCGGTAGCAGGAAGCGCGATCGTCAGAAGGGTTTCACGATCACCAGAATGACGATGATCGCGGTGGCGATGCCGGGCACCTCGTTCATCAGGCGCAACGCCTTGCCGCTGACCGGGCGCTGGCCGCGCGCCAGCTTCTTCCCATAGCCGACCATATAGCCATGATAGGCGGTGAGGCCGAGGACGAGCAGCAGCTTGGCGTGGAACCAGCCCATCGTCCATGCGCCGATCGTGTAGGCGAGGATCAAGCCGAACACCCAGACCGCGATCATCGCCGGGGTGAGGATGATGCTGCGCAATTTGCGCTCGCGGTCAATCCAGCGCTTTTCCTCGTCCGATCCGGGGGCGGATTCCTGATGATAGATATAATAGCGCGGGAGCATGAACAGCCCCGCGATCCAGAAGATCACGAAAATGAGATGTGCGGCCTTGATCCACAAATAGGTCATCGCGAAGGCCGTCCCCAAAGTCATCAGCGCCGTACCAGTCCCAGAAGCTGCTCGACATGCGCGATCGGCGTGTCGGGCAGGATGCCATGCCCCAGGTTGAAGAGATGCGGTCGTTCCGGGAACGCTGATAGGATGCGTGCGGTTGCATGTGCAAGCGCTTCGCCGCCCGCGATCAGCGCCAGCGGATCGAGATTGCCCTGCACCGGCAGCCCTTCGGGCAGCATCGCATCGGCCCAGACCGGATCGACCGTTTCGTCCAACCCGAGCGCATCGACGCCGGTTTCACGCGCATAAGCAGGCAATTTGCCGCCGGCCCCCTTCGGAAAGCCAATGATCGGCACATCGGGATGCCGCGCACGCACGCCCTCGACGATGCGGACGGTGGGCGCGATGACCCAGCGTTCGAATTGCGCGGGGGAAAGACTGCCGGCCCAGCTGTCGAACAGCTGCACCGCATGGACGCCGGCACGGATTTGTCCACAGAGATAGTCGATGGTCGCGACGACGATGGCATCAATGATTGCGCCGAAGCGATCGGGATCGGCATAGGCCATGCGCCGCGCGGGTGCCTGATCCTTCGACCCCTGCCCCGCCACCATATAGGTCGCCACCGTCCAGGGACTGCCCGCAAAGCCCAGAAAGGTGGTCTGCGGGGGCAGAGCGGCCGCGACGAGGGCAACGGTGCGATAGACCGGGTCGAGACGCTCGGGGACGCGTGCCAGCGCCTCCAGGGCATGATCGGACAGGGTTGGGGATAATCTTGGCCCCTCGCCCGCCTCGAACCGCAGATCCTGACCCAGTGCGTGCGGGATGACGAGAATGTCGGAAAACAGGATCGCGCCGTCGAAACCGAAACGGCGGATCGGTTGCAGCGTCACTTCGGCGGCGGCTTCGCTGTCATGGACGAGTTCGAGGAATCCGCCCTTGTCGGCGCGGAGGGCGCGATATTCGGGGAGATAGCGACCGGCTTGGCGCATGAGCCAGACGGGGGGAACGGTCTGCCGGATGCCCTTCAGGATGGCGTAGAGGGGGCGCGCGATCGTCGGATCGGGCGCGAACGCGAGGTCCATCTTATATCCTTTAAGAGTCTTAAGAGAGTCTGGAGCGGTAGTAGGGGGCGGGTGAATCGGGGCTTATTCGCCCCACCGGAGATTGCCAACAGTGCGTCCACAGAACGACTCGCGAGTCGTCGGCGAGTCGTTGACTCGGCCCCCGTTATCCACAGGTCGAGTCAGGCTGTGCGGCGGTTGTGGATAAGAGAGAAGAAGGCGGCGGGCCAGCGGGGGCGAACGCACGACTTGAAAGCGCCCCCGCCCCTGGCCTACCGCAACCCACAAGGTTTTCCACAGGATCATCCCCCCATGCGGCTGCACGTTCATCTCCTGTCCGATTCCACGGGCGAGACATTGGAGAATATCGCCAAGGCGGGTCTCGCCCAGTTTGACGGGGTGGAAGCCATCAAGCATTTCTGGCCGATGGTCCGGTCCGAAGGGCATCTCGACCGGGTGATGGTGGAGATTGGCCGACACCCGGGGCTGATCGTCTACACGCTCGCCAATTCGGACGTGCGGCGGAAGCTGGAGGCGCGCTGCCATGCGGCGGGCATCCCGGCGGTGGCGGCGCTGGACCCGGTGGTGGACGCGCTGTCGCGGCTGCTGGGGCAGGAAGCGAGCGCGCGGCCGGGGCGGCAGCATAATCTGGACGCGGCCTATTTCGCGCGGGTGGACGCCATCCAGTGGACGATCGCGCATGATGACGGGATCGCGTCCGAAAATTGGGAGGAAGCCGACATCCTGCTGGCGGGCGTGTCGCGCACGTCGAAGACGCCGACCTCCATCTATCTCGCCAATCGCGGGTTCAAGACCGCGAACATCCCGGTCGTGCCGGTGTCGCCCCCGCCCGCCAATATCTACACGCTGGAACGGCCTTTGGTGGTGGGGCTGACGACCAGTCCGGACCGGCTGGTGGCGATCCGGCGCAACCGGTTGCTGTCGCTGAATCAGGCGCCGGAGACCGATTATGTCGATCAGGAGAAGGTGGCGGCGGAACTGGCGTTCGCGCGGCGGATCTTCGCCGACAATGGCTGGCCGGTGATCGACGTGACGCGGCGGTCGATCGAGGAGACGGCGGCGGCGATCATCAATCTGGTGAATGAACGACGCGGCGGCGCGGGGGTGATGCCATGAGCGGACCGGCCTTGATCCTGGCGTCGCGATCGGCGGCGCGGCGCGCGATGCTGGATGCGGCGGGTGTGCCGCATGAGGCGGTGGCAGCGCAGGTGGACGAGGACTCGGCCAAGGCGGCGTTGTTGTCCGAAGGGGCGGATGCGCGGCGGCTGGCGGATGCGCTGGCCGAGTTGAAGGCGGTCAAGATCTCGCGGCGCTATCCGGTCGACTGGGTGTTGGGCTGCGACCAGACATTGGCGCGCGACGACGGGATGCTGTTCGACCAGCCGCGCGACCGCGACGATGCGGCGACGCAGTTGCGCGCGCTGCGCGGGCGGAAGCATCGGCTGACCAGCGCGGCGGTGCTGGCGCAGGGCGGCGTGCCGACCTGGCGGTTCATCGGCGTGGCGACGCTGACGATGCGCGATTTTTCGGATGCGTTTCTGGAGCAATATCTGGACGCGGAGTGGCCGGCCATATCGGGATGCGTGGGTTGTTACCGGTTGGAAGGCGTTGGGATTCAGCTCTTTTCCAAGGTGGAGGGGGATCATTTCACGATCCTGGGGCTTCCCCTGCTGGCGGTGCTGGACCAGTTGCGCACGCTTGGGCTGAATATGAAATGATAGCAGAAAGCGTGGAAGGATGAGTATGGCAGGCGTTCCTTACGCGGAGGTGATCGGCGATCCGATCGCACACAGCAAATCGCCGATCATCCATCGATTCTGGCTGAAGGCGCTGGACATCGAAGGCGATTATGTCGCGACGCGCGTCACCACCGACGGGCTGGCCGCGCATTTCCGGATGCGGCGGGACGATCCCGACTGGATGGGCAGCAACATCACCATTCCGCATAAGCAGGCGGTGTTCGACGTGGTGGACGACCGCGCGGGCCTGAAAAAGACGCTGGGCGCGCTGAATTGCGTGTTCGGCGATGCCGATGGCGGACTGGTCGGCACCAATACCGATGCAGGTGGCTTTCTCGAACCGCTCGACGATGTGGCGCTGGAAGGGAAATCGGTCGCGGTGGTCGGCGCTGGCGGCGCGGCGCGGGCGGTGCTGCTGGCGCTGGCGAGCCGGGATGTGGGGCATGTGACGGTGCTCAACCGGACGCCGGAGAAGGGCCGCGCGCTGCTCGACCAGTTCGGGCTGACGGGGGAGGCCGTGCCGCTCGATCATCCGTTGCCGCCGGTCGACCTGCTGGTCAATGCCAGCGCGCTGGGGATGACGGGGCAGGCCCCGCTGACGCTGGACCTGACCCCCCTGCCCCCCTCCGCCATCGTCTACGATATCGTCTATGCGCCGCTGGAAACGCCGTTGCTGGCGGCGGCGCGCGCGCGGGGGCTGACGACGATCGACGGGTTGACCATGCTGATCGGACAGGCAGCGCTGGCGTTCGAGATTTTCTTCGAAGCCCATGCCCCGCGGGAACGGGATGCCGAATTGCGGGCCTTGCTGACGGCATGACGATCCTGCTGGGGCTGACCGGATCGATCGGCATGGGCAAATCGGCGGTGGCGGCGATGCTGCGCGAGGCCGGTGTGCCGGTGTTCGATGCGGATGCGGCGGTCCACCGGTTGCAGGCGGCGGGCGGCGCGCTGGTGCCGGCGATCGGGGCGGCCTTTCCGGGGGCGACGGGTGCCGCCGGAGTCGATCGCGCACGGCTGGGGGCGGCGGTGCTGGGCGATGCGGCGGCGCTGGCGCGGCTGGAGGCGATCGTCCATCCTGCGGTCGCAACGGCACGGCGTGCCTTTCTGGAGAATCATGCCGGCGCGGCCTTGCTGGTGCTGGATATCCCGCTGCTGTTCGAAAAGGGCGGCGCGGAGGCGGTGGACGCGGTGATCGTGGTGTCCGCCCCCGCCGACATGCAACGTGCGCGCGTACTGGCACGGCCCGGCATGTCCCTCGAACGATTCGCCGCGATCCTGGCGTTGCAGATGCCCGATGCGGAGAAGCGTGCGCGCGCGGATTTCGTGATCGAGACCGGCGTGACGCTGGCGGAGACGGGGGCGGCGGTCGCTGCGCTGGTCGCTTGCCTCCGCGCCCATGGAGTCCGATACTGCCGCTCATGCGCGAAATCGTCTTCGATACCGAAACCACCGGCCTGAACCCCAAGACCGGCGACCGGCTGGTGGAGATCGGCTGTGTCGAACTCGTCAATCGCTGCGAGACCGGGCGGACCTTCCATGCCTGGTACAACCCCGATCGCGACATGCCGGCCGAGGCCGAGGCGGTGCACGGGCTGTCGCAGAAATTCCTGGCGGACAAGCCGCGGTTCCACGAGGGCGTGGCGGACCTGATCGACTTCATCGGCGATGCGCCGTTGATCGCGCATAATGCGAGCTTCGACTTCGGATTCCTGAATGCCGAACTGGACCAGTGCGGCCACCCGGTGGTGTGCATGACGCGGATGGTGGATACGCTGGCGATCGCGCGAAAACGCCATCCGGGGGCCAAGCACAGCCTGGATGCGCTGTGTTCGCGCTACGGAATCGATCGTAGCCACCGGATCAAGCATGGCGCGCTGCTGGACGCGCAATTGCTGGCGCAGCTTTATGTGGAATTGATGGGCGGCCGCCAGATCGGGCTGATGCTGCCGGCGGAAGACTCTTTTGCAACGTCGGCACCGGTCACGACACCGGACGTTGCATCAGTGACGGTGCGGGCCGTCCGGTCCTTTTCGGCGACGCCGGAAGAACTGGCGCGGCACGCAGCGTTCGTGGCGAAGCTCGTCGATCCGTTGTGGAGCATGGATGACGACAGGGTCAGTCCCGTCGGTTGACCCCCTGACGCCCCGGTCCTAAGGCCGCGACGCCCGATCCCCGGGCGGCCCGCCGCAAATTGCTCTTTTGAGGAGGTCTGTACGATGGAAATCCGTGTCTCAGGTCATCAGGTCGACACCGGCGACGCATTGCGGACGCATGTGCGCGAGCGGATGCAGGGTCTGGCCGACAAATATTTCTCGCGCTCCATCTCGGCGCATGCGACCTTCGGCACCGGTCCCCACGGGTCCTTCACCTGCGATATCGTCGCGCATGTCATGCAGGGCCTGATCCTGAAGGGCCATGGCCAGGGCAATGAGGCGCACCCCGCCTTCGACCAGGCCGCCGCGCGGATCGAGACGCAGCTGCGCCGCTATATGCGCCGGCTGAAGGACAAGCAGGCCACGACCAGCATGGGCGGTGCCGGCTATGACGAAAATGCCGGCTACACGGTGTTCCAGAGCGGCCCCGAGGAAGAGGAAGTCAGCGACAACCCCGTCATCATCGCGGAAACCCGCGTCGACGTGCCCGATGCGACCGTGTCGGATGCGGTGATGATGCTCGACCTGCGCAACACCGGCGCGCTGCTGTTCAAAAATGCCGGCACCGGCGCGTTCAACATGGTCTATCGCCGCCCCGACGGGACGATCGGCTGGGTGGAGCCGCAGCGCGCGGCCTGATCGGCCGTTCGCATGACCCGCATGGACTCGCTCGCCGATATCCTGGCCCCCGATGCCGTGACGTCCGCCCTGGTCGTCCCGAACAAGAAGGTGCTGTTCCAGCAGATGGCTGCCACCGGCGCCCGTCTGGCCGGGGTGGACGCGCGCGTGGTGGCGGACCGGCTGTCCGATCGCGAGCGGCTGGGGTCGACCGGTTTTGGCGGCGGGGTCGCGATCCCGCACGCCAAGATCGACGGCCTGCCGCAGGTGATCGGGCTGTTCGCCCGGCTGGGCACGCCGATCGAGTTCATGGCGGTGGACGATCTGCCGGTGGATATCGTGTTCCTGCTGCTGTCGCCCACCGATGCCGGCGTCGAACATCTGAAGGCGCTGGCGCGGGTCAGCCGGCGGCTGCGCGACCGGGCGTTCGTCGCCAAGCTGCGCGGTGCGGGATCGGAGGACGCGCTCTATGCGCTGTTCGCCGGCAGCGGCAGCCGTGACGCCGCCTGACTCCGGGCCTGATCCCGACCGCCACGCAGGTGATGCGGTTCCGAGCGGCGCGGAAGCGCATTTCCGGGCGCTCGAATCGCTCTATGCCGCCGCGCCGATCAACCGGATGTTCGCATCCCGGCTCGAAATTCCGGAAGCGGGCGTGGCGCGGATCCGGTTCCGGATCGATCCGTCCGTCTATCATGCCGCCGGCGCGGCGCATGGCACGCTGTATTTCAAGATGCTGGACGATGCCGCTTTCTATGCGGCCAATTCGCGGGTGAGCGACCGTTTCCTGCTGACCACGCAATTCAACCTGCTGCTGACGCGCCCGGTGGTGGGCGGCGAGGTGGTGGCGGAGGGCCGCTGGATCAGCGGCGCGCGGCGCGTGCTGGTGGCGGATGCCCGGCTGGTCGATGGCGATGGCGCGGAGATCGCGCGCGGGACCGGCACCTTCATGAAATCGCGCATCCCGCTCGCGACTTTGCCCGGTTACGCGACCGCCGCGACATGACCGCGCGGCTGACCTCCGCTTTGCTCATATCCGCGCTGGTGCGGCGGATGCAGGCGGCGGGGGGCCATGCGATGGTGCTGGCGAAGGGGGACGCGACCGCAGGCGCGATCCTGATCGCGCTGGCCGATCGTGGGCGGACCAGCGGGCTGGTCGAACGGGCGCTGGGTGGGGACGGCTACCGGCTGATGCCGGTCGGGCCGAAGGATCCGGACGCGCCGGGGGCGGTCAGCGACTATGTGGCGGCGCGGCGGCGGCGGGATCCTGACCTGTGGGTGGTGGAGCTGGATGGGGCGGATGCGGGAGCGATTGCGCGGGAGGTGATGGGTTGATTGCGACGTCCCCTGCCCTCCCGGTGCACCGTCCATCCCGAGCGTAGTCGAGGGACGTCTTCGAGCGAAGTCGAGAAGGGTGATGTCGGAGACCTCGGCTTCGCTCGGTCGGTCCCTCGACTGCGCTCGGGATGGACGGGTGGGTATCAAGTGTCCATCCTCTGATCGGTCGCTCCCCTACCCCCGCGCGCAGGCGATGGTCGCCGCGTCGATCGCGGTGGCGGCACCTTGCAACCGGTAGCGATCGGAGAGCAGGCTGCCGTCCTTCGCGCGGGTTTCGATCCGCATTGCGTCCGATTGCCGGATCGTCGCCACGATCGCGGCATCGACCGCCGCATTGGGTGCCCATGCATCCGCGCCGCCGGCCACGAGCGCGAAGCGGCGGTTGCCCACGGTCAGGGTCACCGCGGCACCGGGCTGCTTGGCCTGACGCAGCCGGATATTGATCTGTGCGCGCACGCCGCGCCGGGGCCAGGCGGCGATGGCGGCGAAGGGCCGCCAGGCTCCACTGGCCCGCCGTTCCGGTTCGGAGATCGCATAGCAACGGCGCGGGCGGGGATCGGAGAAGGCGCCCCAGCCGTCGAACACCCCCAGCGTATCGCGCGCCATGACCGGGCCGCCGATCATCAGGAGCAAAGCCAGCAGGACGCAGCGGGGGGTCGTTGCGGATGTCGTCATGGCCCCCCCTTCCCTTCCGCCAATCCGGCACTGTTGCGCGATTGCAACGATTTTGGCTGTTTAGCTGAGGTTCATGCAACAAGTCACGGCTTCGTGCACTGAGCCTCCCGCACCCGGTGACGGGTCGCCTGTCCATGGAGTATATGACATGCGTAGCTTTGCTTATGCCGCCCTCGCGGCCTCGACCGTCCTCGTCGCCATGCCCGCCAGCGCACAGACTGCGGCCCCCTTCACCGGCGCGCGCGTCGAAGGTCTGGTCGGCTATGACAATGTGAAGAACGGCAATAGCGACGATGGCGTGACCTACGGCATCGGTGCCGGGTACGACATGCAGATGCGCGGTCTGGTGGTCGGCGTGGAAGCCGAAGCCGCCGACAGCGACGTCAAGCAGTGCGTCGGCGCGCAGACGCTGGCCAGCCCGGAAGTCTGCGCCAAGGCGGCGCGCGACTTCTATGTCGGCGGCCGCGTCGGCACCGTGGTCGGTGGCCGGACCCTGCTGTACGCGAAGGCCGGTTACACCAATGCCCGCTTCAAGGTGACCGACGATGACGGCACGGACCGCGTGACGCTGGGCAGCACCGATCTGGACGGCATCCGTCTGGGCGTCGGCGCGGAATATGCGGTGGGGCCGAACAGCTTCGTGAAGGCGGAATATCGCTATTCCAACTATGAAGACGGTTTCTCGCGCAATCAGGGCATGGCGGGCTTCGGCTTCCGCTTCTGATTGCACCCGCAATCGCGCATGGATCGAGGGCGGGGGGAAACCTCCGCCCTTTTTCCTTCCGCGTTTTTCCTTCCCCGTGCGCAACGTCACGTTATAACGCGGAACCTGCGATTTTGAGAGATTTGGGGCGGACATGAAGGCGACGATCGAGCGGACCACCCTGCTGAAGAGCCTGAGCCATGTGCAGAGCGTGGTGGAACGGCGCAACACCATCCCCATCCTGTCCAACGTGCTGATCGAAGCGGCGGCGGACGGTACGCTGAAACTGATGGCGACCGATCTGGACCTGCAGGTGGTGGAAACCGTGGCGGCGGCGGTGGACCAGCCGGGCGCGACGACGGTATCGGCGCACACCCTGTTCGATATCGCGCGCAAGCTGCCCGAGGGCAGCCAGGTGCAGTTGACCGCGGCGGACGGCAAGATGCTGATCGTGGCGGGCCGCGCGCGCTTCAACCTCTCCACGCTGCCGCGCGACGACTTTCCGATGATCGCGGAAGGCGATCTGCCGACGAAGTTCGAGCTGCCGGTGGAGACGCTGAAGCAGATCATCGACAAGACGCGCTTCGCCATCTCCACGGAGGAAACGCGTTATTATCTGAACGGCATCTTCCTGCATGTGGCGGATGGCGACCCCGCCACCGGTCCCGTGCTGAAGGCGGCGGCGACCGACGGCCACCGGCTGGCGCGCGTCACCGTGCCGCGCCCGGAAGGGGCTGAGGCGATGCCCGACGTCATCATCCCGCGCAAATGCATCGGCGAACTGCGCAAGCTGCTCGACGAGGTGGATGGCGCGGTCGAGATCACGCTGTCGCCGACCAAGATCCGGTTCGGGCTGAACAGCGCGATCCTGACGTCCAAGCTGATCGACGGCACCTTCCCCGATTATTCGCGCGTCATCCCGACCGCGAACGACAAGCTGCTGCGGATCGATCCGAAAAGCTTCATGCAGGGCGTGGACCGCGTGGCGACGATTGCCAGCGAGAAGACGCGCGCGGTGAAGATGACGCTCGACCGCGACAAGATCACGCTGTCCGTCACCAGCCCCGAAAACGGCACCGCCGCCGAGGAAGTCCCCGGTGATTACAGCGCGCTGGGCTTCGAAATCGGCTTCAACGCGCGCTATCTGCTCGACATTCTCGGCCAGATGGACGGCGACCAGATCGAGGTCCATCTGGCCGACGCCGCGGCCCCGACGCTGTTGCGGGAGAATGATACGTCGTCGGCGCTCTATGTGCTGATGCCGATGCGGGTGTGATGCCGGAAACCATTCCGAGTTTTCAGACGCTGATGCTTCCTGTCCTCCGCGATGCGGAGGCGGGAGAGGTCCGGATCAGTGAGACCGTAGAGCGACTTGCCGACAGTTTCGGGCTGTCGGCGGACCAACGTGCGTTGCGCGTGCCTTCCGGGCAGCAAACCGTGTTCGGCAATCGCGTTACCTGGGCCAAAAGCTATCTCGCAAAAGCCGGGCTGATCGATCTGACGCGTCGCGCCTATTTTCAGGTCAACGACCGTGGCCGCGCGGTGCTGGCGTCGGCCCCGGACAAGATCGATCTTGCCTTTCTCCGGCAGTTTCCGGAGTTCCGTATCAGCCGGTCCGCGACGGGCGATACGCCGCTTCAGAACGATGAAAATGTCGGCAGCGAATTGACCCCCGACGAAACCATTCGGCGCGCGCGCGATCAGATCGAGGCTGATCTTTCGCTGTTGCTGTTGTCCCGGATCCAGTCGGCCTCGCCCGCCTTCTTCGAAGGGGTCGTGATCCGGCTGTTGACCGCGATGGGCTATGGCGGATCGGTCGCTGATGCCGGGCGCGCATTGGGACAGAGCGGCGATGGTGGCGTGGATGGCGTGATCGACGAAGACGCGCTCGGGCTGGATCGCATCTATGTTCAGGCCAAGCGATATCGCGATGGCAATGCCGTCGGCGCGGGGGCGATCCGGGACTTTTTCGGTGCGCTGGACCAGTTCAAGGCCAGCAAGGGCGTGTTTGTAACCACATCCTCCTTCACGGCGGCCGCACGGCAAACCGCCGAAGGTTTGAGCAAGCGGATCGTGCTGATCGACGGACCGCAATTGGCGGTGCTCTTGATCCGGTTCGGGGTCGGATGCCGGGTCGAGGAAACGATTTCGATCAAGCGGCTGGATGAGGATTTCTTCGAGTCATAAGTTCGGGCTGATTCTTCCCTCAGCCGTGGCGTCGATCAGGCTTTTGTCACAGCTGTTGTAGCGGCCCGGTTCTTGTATCGCCCGAAACAGTCGTCCAGCGACCAGCCTTGTTCCTCCAGCGCGCGTAACGTCAGCGTGCCAGCGGCGCGGGCGTCTTCGAGGGCGTCGTGGTGGCGGAAGGTGAGGCCGAAGACCTTGGCGAGATTGGCGAGGCCGTGGCCGCCGCCCTCCCCTTTCAGATGCGGCCAGGCGCGGCGGGCGATGGTGACGCTGTCGAGCCAGCGGCAGGCGAAGGCGGGCAGCGCGTGATGCTCGCAGGCGTTCCTGAGCGCGCCGCGATCGAAATTGCCATGGGCGACGACGATGCGGCCGTGCAGATGGGTGTGCAGCCAGTCATGCAGGTCCGGAAAGCCGGCCGCGCCCGCGACATGGGTGTCGCTTATGCCGTGGACGCGGATGTTCATCGGTTCGAAGGGTTCGCGCGGATCCACCAGCACGACCTCCGAGCCGACTTCCCGCCCCGATTCATAGACGACGATGCCGATCTGGCAGATGCTGCGCGTGTGGCGGTTGGCGGTTTCGAGGTCGATCGCGACGAAGCTGTGGCTCATGCCGGTGCGCGTAGCACCGCGAAGATGCGTTCGGACAGATCGGCGCGGCAGATCAGCAGGTCGGGCAGATAGGGATCGGCGCAATTATAGACGAGTTTCGATCCGTCGATGCGGCTGACATGCAGGCCCGCCGCCTGCGCCACGGCCACCGGTGCGCAGCTATCCCATTCATATTGGCCGCCGCTGTGCAGATAGATGTCGGCTTCACCACGGACGACGGCCATCGCCTTCGCCCCTGCCGATCCCATCGGGATCAGTTCGGCACCCAGCGCCGCCGCGACCTTCAGCGCCTCGGCGGCGGGGCGGGAGCGGCTGACGACCATGCGGATGCGGTCGCCCCCCTGCCCCGGACTGGTGCAGCCGGCGGTGCAGATGGTCTGCGCCTGTGCGGGCAGCGCGACCGCGCCGGCGGTGGCATGGCCATCGACCGCGAGTGCGACATGGACGGCCCAGTCCGCCCTGCCCTCGCTATATTCGCGCGTGCCGTCGAGCGGATCGACGATCCAGGCGCGGGCGTTGGCCAGACGCGCCGGTTCGGCGGCTTCCTCTTCGGACAGGATCGCGTCCTCCGGGCGGGCTTCGCGCAGGACGGCGAGGATGAAGGCGTTGGCGACGGCATCGCCCGCAGCACCCAGTGCCTTGCCTTCCAGCAGGCCCGAATCGCGGAGCGTCATCAGGATGTCGCCGGCGGTTTCGGCGACCTTGCGGGCCAGTGCGGCGTCGTCGCGGCTCATGACGGCATGTCCAGCAGATGCGCGACGATCGCTTCCGCCGCCTGCTCCGGCGTCATATCGACCGTGTTGACGCGGATTTCGGGGGCGAGCGGTGCCTCATAGGGGCTGTCGATGCCGGTGAAGTTGGCGAGCTGCCCCGCGCGCGCCTTGGCATAGAGGCCCTTCACGTCGCGGCGCTCCGCCACGTCGAGCGGGGTATCGATATGCACCTCGACGAACTCCCCCTCGGGCAACATCGCGCGCACCATGTCGCGTTCGGCGCGGAAGGGCGAGATGAAGGCGGTCAGCACGATCAGCCCGGCATCGGTCATCAGCCGCGCGACTTCCCCCACGCGGCGGATATTCTCCACCCGGTCGGCATCGGTGAAGCCCAGATCGCGGTTGAGGCCGTGGCGGACATTGTCGCCATCGAGCAGGAAACTGTGATGGCCGAGCGCCAGCAGCTTCTTTTCCACCAGATTGGCGATGGTCGATTTGCCCGCGCCGGACAGGCCGGTGAACCAGAGCAGCCGTGCGCGCTGATTCTTCTGCGCGGCATGGGCCTCGCGCGTCACGTCGATCGCCTGCCAATGGACATTGGCGGCGCGGCGCAGCGCGAAGTGGATCAGCCCGGCGGCGACGGTGGCGTTGGTGATCTTGTCGATCAGGATGAAGCCGCCCAGATCGCGGCTGACGCGATCGGCCGCATCGACATAGGGTTCGAACACCACCGGGCGATCGGTCGACAGATTGGCGACGCCGATCGCATTCAGGCCGAGCGTGCGCGCGGCGAGATGCTCCATCGTGTTGACGTTGACCTGATATTTGGGCGCCTGAAGCTGCGCGGAGACGGTCTGCGTCCCGAGTTTGAGCCAATAGCCGCGACCGGGGAGCATTTCCTCGTCCGCCATCCACAGGATGGTCGCCTCGAACTGGTCGGCGACTTCGGCAGGCGCATCGGCGCGGACGATGACGTCGCCACGGCTGCAATCCACCTCGTCGGTCAGCGTCAGCATGGCCGACTGACCGGCGACGATCTGATCCAGATCGCCACCGGGCGCGACGATGCGCGCAATGTGGCTGGTGCGGCCCGAGGGCAGGATGCGGACGGGATCGCCGGGCGCGATGCGGCCGGCGGCGACCAGCCCGGAGAAACCGCGAAAATCGAGATTGGGGCGCGCGACCCACTGGACCGGCATCCGGAACGGCCGCGCCTGATCGGCGGTCACGTCCAGCGGCACGGTCTCCAGATGCTCCATGAGCGTGGGGCCGGTGTACCAGGGGGTGTTGGCGGACCGGGAGGCGATATTGTCGCCCCGGAAGCCGGAAATGGGGATCGGCACGAAGCTGTCGATACCGATCGTGCTGGCGAATTCGCGATATTCGCCGACGATATCCTCATAGGCGACGCGGTCATAGCCGATCAGGTCCATCTTGTTCACCGCCAGCACCAGCTTCCGGATGCCGACCAGATGGGCGAGATAGCTATGACGCCGCGTCTGCGTGAGGATGCCCTTGCGCGCATCGACGAGGATGACCGCGAGATCGGCGGTGGACGCGCCGGTGACCATGTTGCGCGTATATTGTTCGTGGCCGGGCGTATCGGCGACGATGAACTTGCGCCGGTCGGTCGAGAAGAAGCGATAGGCGACATCGATGGTGATGCCCTGTTCGCGCTCGGCGGCGAGACCGTCGACCAGCAGCGCGAAATCGATCTCCTGCCCCTGCGTGCCGACGCGCTTCGAATCGGCTTCTAGCGCGGCGAGCTGGTCTTCGAAGATCATCTTCGAATCATAGAGCAGCCGGCCGATCAGCGTCGATTTCCCGTCATCCACCGATCCGCAGGTGATGAAGCGGAGCAGCGATTTGTGGGCGTGCTGATCCAGATAGGCGTCGATGTCCGACGCGGCGAGATCGGAGGTGCGATAGGCGGCGTCGGTCATGCGGATGCTCTCGCCATGCGGTCGAACTGGATCCCGGCCTGTGCCAGAATGACGGGGAGGAAAGCGGACAGCATCAGAAATAGCCCTCCTGCTTCTTCTTCTCCATGCTGCCCGACTGGTCGTGGTCGATCGCCCTGCCCTGCCGTTCGGACGTGGTGGTCAGCAGCATTTCCTGAATGACCTGCGGCAAGGTGGTGGCGGTGCTTTCGACCGCGCCGGTGAGCGGGTAGCAGCCCAGGGTGCGGAACCGGATCGAGCGTTCGACCGGGACTTCGCCGGGGTGCAGGCGGAAGCGGTCGTCATCGACCATCAGCAGCAGGCCGTCACGCTCCACGGTCGGGCGCGGGGCGGCGAAGTAGAGCGGGACGATCGGGATGTTCTCCGCCTGGATATATTGCCAGACGTCCAGCTCGGTCCAGTTGCTGATCGGGAAGACACGCATACTCTCGCCCTTCGCCTTGCGGGCATTGTAGAGCTTCCACAATTCGGGACGCTGCGTCTTGGGATCCCAGCGATGCGTGGCGGTGCGGAAGGAGAAGACGCGTTCCTTGGCGCGGCTCTTCTCCTCGTCACGGCGCGCGCCGCCGAATGCGGCATCGAAGCCATGAAGGTCGAGCGCCTGCCGCAGACCCTCGGTCTTCCATAGATCGGTATGCAGCCCGCCATGATCGAACGGGTTGATGCCGCGCGCCTGCGCATCGGGATTGCGATGGACCAGCAATTCCATCCCGCTTTCCGCGGCCATCCGGTCGCGCAATGCGTACATGTCCCGGAATTTCCATGTCGTATCGACATGCAGCAGCGGGAAAGGCGGCGGCGCGGGATAGAAGGCCTTGCGCGCCAGATGCAGCATCACCGCCGAATCCTTGCCGACCGAATAGAGCATCACCGGACGCTCCGCCTCCGCGACGACTTCGCGCAGGATGTGGATGCTCTCCGCCTCCAGACGCTGGAGATGGGTGAGGGCGGTGGGGGCAGGATCGGCCATGCGCTTCTATCTAGGGCGCAAGCCGGACCGGGGAAGCGGGTTTTCCTTTCATGCGCGATAGGCCGGGGGTGGCTGCACCTTGGGGTTGCTACGTGGAAGGACGCAAACCTTCGAGGCGGATGGCCCCTCCCGATCCGTCCATCCCGAGCGCAGTCGAGGGATCCCTTCGAGCGCAGTCGAGAAGCCTGAAGGTTGGCGACCTCGGCTGCGCTCGGGATAAGCGGGTTGTTTCAGGGATGGATAAGCGGGTTGTTTCAGGGATGGATGGGGGGGTTGTATCCGGGATTCGGGATGATGCCCCCGCTTCAGTCGCGCAGCAGTTCATTGATGCCGGTCTTGGCGCGGGTCTGGGCGTCGACGCGCTTGACGATGACGGCGCAGTAGAGCGACGGGCCGCCGTCCTTGCCGGGCAGCGTGCCGGGGACGACGACCGCATAAGGCGGGACTTCGCCGATGAAGACCTCGCCGGTCGCACGATCAACGATCTTGGTGGAGGCCCCGAGATAGACGCCCATCGAGAGCACCGCGCCTTCGCGCACGATGACACCTTCGGCGACCTCGGCCCGCGCGCCGATGAAGCAGCCATCCTCGATCACGACCGGATTGGCCTGCAACGGTTCCAGCACGCCGCCAATGCCCGCGCCGCCCGACAGATGGACGTTGCGCCCGATCTGCGCGCAGGAACCGACCGTGGCCCAGGCATCGACCATCGACCCTTCCCCCACATAGGCCCCGATATTGACGAAGCTTGGCATCAGTACCGCGCCCTTGGCGACGAACGCGCCGCGCCGCACGATCGCGCCCGGCACCGCGCGGAAGCCGGCGTTGCGGAACTCCGCCTCGCCCCAGCCGGCGAATTTGGAGGGCACCTTGTCGAACCCGGGCGCGCCGGCCGATCCGCCGTCGATCAGGACATTGTCGTTCAGGCGGAAGGACAGCAGGACGGCCTTTTTCAGCCATTGATGGACGACCCACTGCCCATCCACCGGTGCCGCCACGCGCGCCTCGCCACTGTCGAGCAGGCGCAGCGCCTCGTTCACCGCCTCGCGGACCGGGCCGGTGGTGTCGAGGCCGATCGTCGTGCGGTCGTCCCAGGCGGCGTCGATGATGGTGGACAGGTCGGTCATGCGTCGGTCTCCTGAATCGCGTGCAGCCATGCGCCGACATCGGCGATCTCATGGTCGATCATGGCGGGGTCCGCGCCGTGGTTGCCGGCTTCGGACCCGTTATTCACCCAGACGGTGGTCATGCCCAGCGCCTTGGCCGGCACCAGATTGCGCGCCATGTCCTCCACGAACAACGCGGTCGCCGGATCGATGGCGAGCGCGGTGAGCAGCGAGGCATAGCTTTGCGGATCGGGCTTGGCGCGATAGGCGCAGGCATGGATATCGTGGATCGCCTCGAACGCGCCGGTAAGGCCGATGCGATCGAGCACGCGGCCGGCATAGGTGGCGTCGCCATTGGTGAAGATCAGCTTGCGCCCGGGCAGGCGCGCCATCGCTTCCACCAGCCGGCGGTCCTCCGCGATGCGATCCATTTCGATATCATGGACATAATCGAGAAATTCGCGCGGATCGATCGCATGGCTGCGTATCAGGCCCGACAGGGTGGTGCCATGTTCGAGGAAATGCGCCTTCTGGATGCGGTGCGCCTCCGCCTGCTCGACGCCGAGCAGCCGCTGGATATAGGCGGTCATCCGCACGTCGATCAGCGCGAACAGATCCGACGACGCCGGGTAGAGCGTATTGTCCAGATCGAAGATCCAGGTGCGGACATGGGCGAAGGCGGCGTGCATGGCGGCTTTGCCCCTAGCGGGCGGCGCGACGCTCGACAACCACGCCGGCCACGTTAAGGCAGGGCGTCAGGGCATTGGGGTGGGGTGGCCGTCATGACCGATTCTGTGCGGACCGTGCTGCGGACCGGGTTGTTGCTGACCGGCAGCCTGCTGGTCGTTGCCTGTGGCGGTGGTGGGGGCGGCGTCACCAGCACGCCGACGCCGCCGGTCGCCACGCCGCCTGTCACCACACCCCCTGTCACTACGCCGCCGGTGACGCAGCCGGATCCGATTCCACCGACGCCCACACCGACTCCTACCCCGACACCCACGCCCACCCCGACGCCGGTCGCCAATCCGGATACGGCGGAATATCGGCTGTCGGCCGGGGCGGTGCAGGCGAACGCGCTCACCGCCTATACGCGTGGCACCACCGGGGCGGGCGTGGTGGCGGCGATCATCGATAGCGGGATCAATGCCAACAGCGCCGAATTTGCCGGGCGGATCAGCACAGCGTCCGCCGATCTGGCCGGTTCGCGCGGATTGCAGGACGAAGGCAATCACGGGACGCCGGTGGCGGCGGTGCTGGCGGCGGCGCATGACGGCAACGGAATGCAGGGCATCGCCTATGGCGCGACCCTGCTGGTGCTGCGCACCGATACGCCGGGTAGCTGCACCGCGACCGATGGCTGTTCGCACAGCGATCTCGCCATCGCGCGGGCGATCGACATTGCGGTGCAGAACCGGGCGCGTGTCATCAACCTGTCGCTGGGCGGGGACGAGATGGGGAGCAGCAGCTTCCAGGCAGCGATCGGCCGGGCGACCGCCGCCGGCACGGTCATCGTGATCGCGGCGGGCAATGATCCGAATGCCAATCCGGACGCGTTCGCGCTGGTCGCCAACAGCAGCGCCGCGCGCGGGTTGGTCATCATTGCGGGGGCTGCGAATCAGGCCGGAGAGATCGCCGATTTCAGCGCGCGCGCAGGCACGGGCAGCGCGCATTATCTGATGGCGCTGGGCGAACGGGTGCGCGCGTTCGACCAGAACGGGACCGCCTTTCTCTATTCGGGGACGTCCTTTTCCACGCCGTTGATCGCCGGGGCGGTGGCGTTGCTGGCGCAGGCCTTTCCCAATCTGACGGGCGCGCAGATCGTCGACATTCTCTATGCGACCGCCAGCGACGGGGGCGCGGCGGGGGTGGACGCGATTTATGGCCGCGGGCGGATGGACCTGACGCGCGCCTTCCAGCCGCAGGGGACGACATCGGTCGCGGGCCTGGCGGTCGGGATCGCGACCGGGGAAAATGGCACCTTGTCCACCGCGATGGGGGATGCGGGGCGGACGGGCCAGTCGGTCGGTACGGTGATGCTGGATGGGTATGGCCGGGCTTACGGGCTGGACATTGGGCGAACATTGTCGCGGGCGGCGCCGCAGCCGCAATTGCTCGCCGCGCTGGCGGGGGGCACGCGCAGCCTGTCGGGCAGCGTGCCGGGCGCGATGTTCGCGGTGACGATCGCGGCGCGCGGCGGCAGCGTGGCGGTGGAGCGGCTGACGCTGGGGCGGATCGATGCGCAGGTGGCGCGCGCCACGGCGGGGATGGTGGCGACGCGGATCGGATCGGGACCGATGGTCGGGCTGGGCTTTGCGCAAAGGTCCGCGTCGGTCGCGCGGATGATGGCGGGAGGCGGCGGTTCGCCCTTCCTGGTGGCGGGCGAGGCGCGCGAGACGGCGGGGTTCCGGCAACGGATCGGATCGAGCATGGCGGTGCGGCAGGCGTTCGGGCGGACCGGGCTGACGCTGACCGGCGAACAGGGCGATGCGCTGGTGGCGGACCGGATCGGCGCGCGCTGGCGGGACGACCGGCTGGGCTTCGTGGCGATGGGGGCGGCGCTGGACCGGCGGATGGGCGCGGTGACGCTGACGGCGGGGCTTTCGCGGCTGATCGAGCGCGGGACGATGCTGGGCGGGCGCTTCGGCCCGGCGCTGGGTGGCGGCGGGGCGAGGACCGACTTTGTCGATCTGTCGGCGGCGGCGGAACTGGCGGAAGGCTGGACGCTGGCGGGTGCATGGCGGCGCGGCTGGACGCGGGGGCAGGCGGGTGGCGCGGCGCTGACCGGCGGACGGCTGCGCAGCGGCGCTTGGAGCGTGGAAATGGTGAAGGCCGACCTGTTCGGCCGGGATATGCGGACGGCGCTGCGGGTGGCGCAGCCGTTGCGCGTGGCGCGCGGCGGAATCGATCTGACGCTGCCGGTCGGCTATGATTATGCGACGGGCGTCACGCAGATCGCGGTGCAGCGGCTGGGGCTGGCCCCGGACGGACGCGAACTGGATGTGGAGGGGAGCGTGGGGCAGCCCTTGTTTGGGGGCTGGCTGTCGAGCAATCTCTACTGGCGGCAGAATCCGGGGCATATGGCGGATCTGCCGGATGATGTCGGTGGTGCGGTGCGGTTTTCGGTGGCGTTGTAGGAACGACCCAAAGATCCGCTTATCCCGAGCGCAGTCGAGGGATCTCTTCGAGCGTAGTCGAGAAGGGTGAGGTTGGCGTCCTCGGCTTCGCTCGGCCGGTCCCTCGACTGCGCTCGGGATGGACGGTTTTTGCGGGTGACCCAGTTCAGGTCGCCCCCCTTCAGACCGTGAAGCTTTCTCCGCAGCCACAGGCACCCTTAGCGTTGGGGTTGGCGAAGACGAAGCCGGCGGTGAAGTCGTCTTCGACCCAGTCCATCGTCGATCCGATCAGATAGAGGATCGATCCGCCATCGACATAGAGCGTGCCGCCGGGCGTCTCGATTCTTTCGTCCATCGGATCCGCGCTGGAGACATAATCGACCGAATAGGCCAGTCCCGAACAGCCACGGCGCGGGGTGGAGAGTTTGACGCCGATGCTGCCTTCCGGTGCGCGCGCCATCAGGTCCGCGATGCGGGCGTGGGCGGTTTCGGTGAGGTTCAGTGCGGCCGGACGGGCACGGAGCGTGGTGGCCATCAGAGCATCCCCAGTTCGAGCTTGGCTTCGTCGGACATCTTCTGCGGATCCCATGGCGGATCCCAGACGAGATTGACCTCGGCGGACCCGACGCCCGGCACCGCGCCGACGCGCATCTCGACCTCGCCCGGCATCGATTCGGCGACGGGGCAGTTGGGCGTGGTCAGCGTCATCGACACGACGACATGGTCGCTGGCGACATCGACGCCGTAGATCAGCCCGAGATCATAGATGTTGACCGGGATTTCGGGGTCGTAAATTTCCTTCAGCGCCTCGATCACCATGTCGTAGATTTCGCCGCCGGGTTCGCCGGGGTCGATCTCGACCGGCTTTTGCGACAGGAAACCGTCCAGATAATCGCGGGGCCGTTCTTCCACCGCGTCGCTCACCCGCGCGCGGGGCGGCGGCGGTGGGGCATGGTCCAGTTGTTCGGTCCTGATTTCGTCGCTCACCCGAAAATCCTCGTCACCCGTTCCAGCGCGCGTGCCAGCGCGTCGACATCGGCCAGATTATTATACACGCCAAAACTGGCGCGCGCGGTGGCCGGTACGTCCAGATGCGCCATCAGCGGCTGGCAACAATGATGCCCGGCGCGGATCGCCACCTGTTCCTCGTCCAATATGGTGCCGACATCGTGGGGATGCACCCCCCGCACGTCGAAACTGACGATGCCGGCGCTGTCGGCGGGGCCGAACAGGGTTATGCTGTTGATCGCCGACAGCCGTTCACGCGCGGCGGTGACCAGCGCGCTTTCATGCGCGTGGATCGCATCCAGCCCGATGGCGGACACATAGTCGATCGCCGTATGAAGCCCGAGCGCGCCGACGATATGCGGCGTCCCCGCCTCGAACCGGCCGGGCGGGGGGGCATAGGTGGTGCCGGCGAAGGAAACCTTGTCGATCATTGCGCCGCCACCCTGCCAGGGCGGCATCGCGTTCAGGATCTCGCCGCGCGCCCACAGCACGCCGATGCCGGTCGGGCCGTACAGCTTGTGCCCGGAAAAAACGTAGAAATCGCAATCGAGCGCCTGCACGTCGACCGCAAGGCGGGCGACCGCCTGACAGCCGTCGATCAGGATCTTCGCGCCGACGGCATGGGCCAGATCGGCGGCGCGGCGGGCGTCGAGGATCGACCCCAGCACGTTGGAGACATGGGAGAGCGCCACCAGCCGGTGCGCGGGGGTGAGCATCGCTTCCACCGCGTCGAGATCGATGCGGCCGTCTTCGGTCAGCGGGGCGACGTCGATCACCGCGCCGGTGCGATCGGCCAGCAACTGCCACGGGACGATATTGGCATGATGTTCGAGCTGGCTGAGCAGGATGCGGTCGCCGGTCTTCAGCGACTGCCCCCATGTCTGCGCGACCAGATTGATCGCCTCGGTCGCGCCGCGCACATAGACGATCTCGTCCGCGCTGGCCGCGCCGATGAAGGCGGCGATGCGCGCGCGCGCGGCCTCATAGGCCACAGTCATGTCGGCCGAGCGTTGATAGACGCCGCGATGCACGGTGGCATAGGTTTCGGCATAGCCGCGCGTGATCGCGTCGATCACCATGCGCGGTTTCTGCGCGGTCGCCGCCGTATCGAGATAGGCCCAGCCGGCGGGGATGGCGGGGAAGTCCGCCAGCACGTCCAGCGCCTGCGTGGCGGCGATGGTCATGCCTCCGCGCCCAGCCATGCGTCCGCGTTGGCGCGGAACGCATCGCGCACTGCCTCCACGCCGATCCGGTCGAACGCATCGCCCACGAAGGCGCGGGTCAGCAGCGCACGTGCGGCCTGTGGCGGGACGCCGCGGCTGGCGAGATACCAGAGCGCCTGCGCGTCCAGTTCGCCCACCGTCGCGCCATGCGCGCATTTCACGTCATCGGCGAAGATTTCGAGTTCGGGCTTCAGGTTGATCGTGGCGGTGCGGCGGAGCAGCAGGCCGCGCAGCGACTGTTCGCCATCGGTCTTCTGCGCGCCGCGCGCCACCTCGACCCGCGCGGCGAGGCTGGCGACGGCGCGATCATCGGCCACCGCGCGCCACAATTGGCGGCTGGTGCCGTTGAGCGCGGCGTGGCGGACGGCGATGGCGGCATCATGCCGCTGTTCGCCGCGCGCCAGCAAGGCCCCGCCATATTCGGCATAGGCCTGATCGCCGTCCAGCGTCAGCGCGCCGTCGATGCGCGTGCCGGCATCGCCGATGGCGAGGATCGCGGCGATCAGGCTGGCTCCCTGCGCCAGCGTGGCGGTTTCACGAAGCGCGGTGAAACCGCTGGTCTGCATCAGCCGGACATGGCGCATCAGCCGCGCGGAGCGATCGAGCCTGATGTCGGTCAGCCGGTTCGCCCAGCCGTCCCCGACGAAGGTTTCGACGATGCTGGCCTGCGCATCCTCGCCCAACACGATGCGCGCGGGCAGATGGTTCGCGCCGCCGGTGGCGATATGGACGATCTCGATCTGCGGCGCGGCGTGGCCGGCGTCGAGCGTGAGCGTCCAGCCGTCATGCCCGGTGGTGAGGCGGCCGAGCAGGTGATCGCTGCTGGTGGCGACGGGGCCGAGGGTGAGGCCGGTGGTGCCGGTCGGTTGCGGCACCGGGATGCCGTCTACGAAGAGCAGGCGCGGGCCGTCCGTGCCGATCCAGTAGGCGGACGGATCGGGCGCGTGGCCGGTGGGAGTCTGATCGGCGAGGGCGGGCAGGCCGGACAGGTCGGACCAGCGCCATGCCTCGTCGCGCGGGGTGGGGAGGGTGAGGGTCATGCGGCCGTCCACGCCCCCGCATCTGCGCCGGGGCACATCGAGGGCGGCTGGGGCTGGTGTCGCAGCATCACGCCGCGATCCCCGCATAGCCTTCGCGTTCCAGTTCCAGCGCGAGATCCGCGCCGCCGGAGCGGACGATGCGGCCATCGGCGAGGACGTGGACGAAATCCGGCCGGACATAATCGAGCAGGCGCTGATAATGGGTGATGAGCAGCACCGTCTTGTCGGGCTTGCGCATGATGCGGTTGATGCCGTCGCCGACGATGCGCAGCGCGTCGATATCGAGACCGCTATCGGTTTCGTCCAGCACCGCGAAGGCGGGGTCGATGATGCCCATCTGCACCATTTCGTTGCGCTTTTTCTCGCCGCCCGAAAAGCCGACATTCACCGGACGCTTCATCATGTCCATGTCGAGGCCGAGGCCGTCGGCCTGTTCACGCGCGATCTTGAGGAAGGCCCCGCCCGACAATTCCGCCTCGCCCCGTTCCTTCTTCTGCGCATTGAGCGCGGTGCGGAGGAACTGGACGTTGGAGATGCCGGGAATCTCGACCGGATATTGGAAGCCGAGGAACAGGCCGGCAGCGGCGCGTTCATGCGGGGCCATGTCCAGCAGATCCTTGCCGCGGAACGTCACCGAACCGCCGGTCACTTCGTAACCGGGGCGGCCGCCGAGGACATAAGCGAGCGTCGACTTGCCGGCACCGTTCGGCCCCATGATCGCATGGATCTCGCCCGCGCCCAGTTCCAGCGACAGGCCCTTGAGGATCGGCTTGCCGTCGACTTCGGCGTGGAGATTCTGGATGGCGAGCACTTAGGAGTCCTTCGATTCTGCGATTTCGACATGCGACACATAGCCGCCGTCGCCATTGGTGAGATCCAGCAGGAAGCCGGAAGCAAGCGCCTGTCCGACGCAGCCCTTGTCCATGCGCAACCGCCCGGCATTGGGCCACTGGATGAAGACCGGGATGCGCGGGCTGCCGATCGCGGCGCTGAGCCGCAACAGTTCGCGCTTGAAATGATGCAGCCGGCTCGACTTGGGATCGGTCAGTTTGCCGAGCGAGGATGCGGAGAAGGTGGAGCTGTCCTTCACGAACAGCTTGGTCGCATCCATCGGCGCATAATCGATCCCGACCCGCGTATAGGTCGGCATCATCCGACGCTTCCCTCCAGCGAGATGCCGAGCAGCTTCTGGGCTTCGACCGCGAATTCCATCGGCAGTTGCTGCAGCACTTCCTTGGCGAAGCCGTTGACGATCAGGCCGACCGCCGCTTCGGAATCCAGACCCCGCGACATGGCGTAGAACATCTGGTCGTCGCTGATCTTGGAAGTGGTCGCCTCATGCTCAATCTGCGCGCTGGGGTTGCGGATCTCGATATAGGGGATGGTGTGCGCGCCGCACTGGTCGCCCAGCAGCAGCGAGTCGCACTGGGTGAAGTTGCGCACCCCTTCCGCCGTCGGCCCGACGCGGACGAGGCCGCGATAGGTATTGTCCGAACGGCCGGCGGAAATGCCCTTCGCCACGATCGTCGAGCGGCTGCCCTTGCCGAGATGGATCATCTTGGTGCCGGTATCGGCCTGTTGCCGGTTGTTGGTGACCGCGACCGAGTAGAATTCGCCGACGCTGTTTTCGCCCGCCAGCACGCAGGACGGATATTTCCACGTCACCGCGGAGCCGGTTTCCACCTGCGTCCAGCTGACCTTGCTGTTCTTGCCCTGGCACAGCGCGCGCTTGGTGACGAAGTTGTAGATGCCGCCCTTGCCGTCGGCATCGCCGGGATACCAGTTCTGGACCGTCGAATATTTGATCTCGGCATCATCCAGCGCGATCAGTTCGACGACCGCCGCGTGCAACTGGTTCTCGTCGCGCATCGGCGCGGTGCAGCCCTCCAGATAGGAGACATAGCTGCCCTTGTCGGCGACGATCAACGTCCGTTCGAACTGGCCGGTATTGGCGGCGTTGATCCGGAAATAGGTGCTGAGTTCCATCGGGCAGCGGACGCCCTCTGGAATGTAGACGAAGGTGCCGTCCGAAAAGACCGCGGCGTTGAGCGCGGCGAAATAATTGTCATGCGCGGGCACGACCTTGCCCAGCCATTTCCGGATCATCTCCGGATATTCGCGGATCGCTTCCGAAATCGAGCGGAAGATGACGCCGGCTTTCTCCAGCTCCGCGCGGAAGGTGGTGGCGACGGAGACGCTGTCGAACACCGCGTCCACCGCGATGCGGCGCGGCGGTTCGGCGCCCTCCACCCCGGCGAGCAGCTTCTGCTCCTCGATCGGGATGCCGAGCTTTTCATAGACGCGCAGGATCTCGGGATCTACCTCGTCCAGCGAGCCGAGCTTCGGCTTCGCCTTGGGCGCGGCGTAATAATAAGCGTCCTGATAATCGATCGGCGCGATGTCCAGCTTCGCCCAATCGGGCGATTCCATCGTCAGCCAACGCGCATAGGCCTTCAGCCGCCAGTCGAGCATCCACTGCGGCTCGCCCTTCTTGGCGGAGATGAAGCGGACCGTTTCCTCGCTCAGCCCCTTGGGCGCGAAATCCTGTTCGATGTCCGAGACGAAGCCATATTTATAGGTGGAGGCTTCCTCGACCGCGTCATGCGCTTCCTGGTTGCGGACGTCCGTCATGCTGTTGCTCCTGCAAGCGTCGCGAGCGAAACTCCGCCCAACGCGCCTTTCACCGCTGCATTCACCGCCGACCAATGTGGCCGGACCTGACACGCGCCTTCCAGCGCGCAATCATGCCGGGCCTCGTCGACGCAACTGGTCATCGCGATCGGCCCCTCCACCGCCTCGACGATTTCGGCCAGGCTGATCTCCGCCGGGGTGCGCGCCAGCAGGAAGCCGCCGCCGGTGCCGCGTGCCGAGGTGAGCAGGCCGGCGGCGGCAAGACGCCCCATCAGCTTCTGCGTCGTCGGCAGCGGCACCCCGGTTTCTTCCGCGAGCGCGGTCGCCGACAGCCGTGCGCACACCGGATGGCGTGCGGCGGCGGCCAGAATGACCACGGCATAGTCGGCGAGCGAGGAGAGTCGCACTGGATTCCAATCGGAGTGATTCGGTAGGATTGGCAGATAGGGGTTTTCCGCCGTGGATCAAGCGCTGTACGGGCGCGCGGTGCAGCGGCGGCCCCGCGCTTTTCAGCCTCTGGCGGGGCTTTTCGTGACCTGCCATAGCGTCGCGTCATGCGCGCCTTCGATCTCATCCGCCCCGTCCTGTTCCGTATCGAGGCGGAACGTGCCCATGCCCTGACGATCGCGGGGCTGGCGCGGCTGCCGGAACGCACGCCGACGGTGGACCCGGCGCTGGCGACGATGGTGGCGGGGCTGCGCTTTCCCAGTCCCATCGGGCTGGCGGCGGGCGTCGACAAGAATGCGGAGGCGCCGGCCGGTTTCCTGACGCTGGGCTTCGGCTTCGTGGAAGTCGGCACGCTGACGCCGCTGCCGCAGGACGGAAATCCGAAGCCCCGACTGTTCCGGCTGGCGGAGGACCGTGCGGTCATCAATCGGATGGGGTTCAACAATGGCGGGCTGGAAGCGGGGCTGGCGCGGCTGCGCGCGCGGCGGCCGAAGGGTCTGGTCGGCGTCAATGTCGGCGCGAACAAGGATGCGGCGGACCGGATCGCGGATTATGCGACCGGCGTGGCCCGCGCCTCCGCGGTGGCGGATTATGTGACGGTCAACATCAGTTCGCCCAACACGCCCGGCCTGCGCGGGCTGCAGAGCGGGAGCGAGCTGGACGCATTGCTGGCGGCGGTGCGCGCATCGCGCGGGACGGTGCCGGTGTTCCTGAAGGTCGCGCCCGATCTGGACAGCCAGCAGGTGGACGGGATCGCGAAGGCGGCGATCGACAGCGGGATCGATGCGCTGATCGTCTCGAACACTACGATTGCGCGGCCTGCGCTGCGCTCGCCCGCGGCGGGCGAGGCGGGCGGGCTGTCCGGCGCGCCGCTGAAGGACATGGCCTGTCAGCGGCTGCGCGATTTCCGCGTGGCGACGGGCGGGGCGCTGCCGCTGATCGGCGCGGGCGGGATCGCCAGCGCGGCGGACGCCTATGCGCGGATCCGCGCAGGGGCCTCGCTGGTGCAGCTTTATTCGGCGCTGGTCTATGAAGGGCCGGGACTGGCACGGCGCATGGTGAGGGATCTGCCGGCGCTTTTGGCGCGGGATGGTTTCACGTCCGTCGCAGACGCGGTGGGGACCGCCGATTAATCTGTATCATACGGATATATGAGGAGAATGCCGGGTTGAGAGGCTGCCGCACAGGCGGTTTCACCCGAAGGATGACAAGCGATGGCCATCAAGTTTGCCGGCACGATGAACGCGATCAATCGCGGACTGGAATCGACCAAGGCTCCCAAGGGCGCCGACATGGTGGAAGATTGGGAAACCGCGCTCGCCGACAGCGACATTCCCGGCTCCAAGGGCATCCTGCGCGATCTGGCCGCCCTGCGCAAACAGCTCGAAAAGGACACGCCGGATGCGGACCGCGTCCATGCGCTGCTCCACCGCCTCGGCACCGCGACCACCAAGATCGCGGAGCGGGCCGACAAGTCGCAGGACAAGCTGAAGGCGCTGGGCGAAGCGCTGACCGAAGCCGGCGAGGATGAGGCCGACGAGGAAGAGGATACCGAAGCCGCAGCGAACCCGAAGCGGGCGCGCAAGAAGGCGTGATGTAGGTGGGGGCGGACCGGGTTCGGTTCGCCCCGCTTGCTGTTTGCCCGATCGTTCGTGCTGCGTAGCCCCGCAGGGCGGTATTGAGGGTGCGTATCGAAGCGTGGGGGCCGTCCTTCGATACGGGCCTTCGACAGGCTCAGTCCCTTGCATGTTGACCGCGCCCGGTCCTGCCGCAGGATGAGGGTGATCTCCGGGGGATGGCCATCCCCCGGAGATCGGGCGAACGGGACCGAT
>Ga0265797_10000217_pt1 | contig 111527 bp, 88 predicted proteins | sample P2T30metagenome_FD_192433 | JGI IMG/M metagenome (GOLD analysis project Ga0265797, IMG submission 192433) | Plant litter microbial communities from East Loma Ridge, Irvine, California - P2 T30 | ecosystem: Environmental > Terrestrial > Plant litter > Unclassified | place: USA: California... | reverse complement strand
GTCTTGCCGGACGCGGTCGGGCCCATGATGGCCACGGCCAGCGGCTTGTTCGTCGCAGGTTGCAATGCGTCCGCCATCACTGACCGCGCAAGAACAGTTTGTCGAGCGCGGAGATCTCGAGCTGCACCCAGGTCGGGCGCCCGTGGTTGCACTGGTCGGCGCGTTCGGTGCTTTCCATCTGGCGCAGCAGCGCGTTCATCTCGGGCGTGCTCAGGATGCGGTTGGCGCGCACCGCCGTGTGGCAGGCGAGGGTGCCCAGCAACTCGTTGCGCCGTTCGATCAACACGCGCGAGCCGCCGAATTCGCGCACGTCGCGCAGCACGTCGCGCGCCAGCGTTTGCGCGTCGGCGTTCTTGAGCAGCGTCGGCACGCTGCGCACCGCCAGCGTCGTTGGTGACAGGGCCGCGATGTCGAACCCCAGCGTCTTCAAGGTGTCCGCATGTTCGTGCACGGTGGCGACTTCCATCGCGTCGGCGTAGAACGTCACCGGGATCAACAACGCCTGCACCTGCATTTCCTGGCCCTGCGCCTGGGCGTCGAGCGCATTCTTGATCTGCTCGTACAGGATGCGCTCGTGCGCCGCGTGCATGTCGACCAGCACCAGGCCGCGCGTGTTCTGCGCCAGGATGTAGATGCCGTGCAGCTGCGCCAGCGCGAAGCCGAGCGGGAAGTCGTCGTTCGACAGCGGCTTGTCGGTCGCCGACATGGGCACAGGGGCCGGGCTGGTGCTGCTTGCCGCATCGGCTGCGAACAGCGCGCCGTAGGATTCCAGGCGCTGCGCCACGCCGCCGCCGGTAGCCGCATCGTCCCAGCGGCTGCCCGGTGCATACGGCGACGGCGAGAAGGTTGGCGCCAGTTGCGCGCCGAACGAGGTTTGCTCGTGCGGGCGCTGCTGCGGCTGCGAAGGCGACTGCGACAACTGCCACAGTGGCGTGCCGCTCGGGCGCACCTCGGCCGCCGTCATCGGCCCCGGCACGCTGCCGTGCGCGGTGGCCGACGTCTGCGCCAGCGTGCGCTGCACCGCGTGGAACACGAACTGGTGCACCGCGCGGCTGTCGCGAAAGCGCACCTCGGTTTTCGCCGGGTGCACGTTGACGTCGACCAGCGCCGGGTCGAGGTCGAGCGAGAGCACGTAGGCCGGGAATCGGTCGCCGTGCAGCACGTCCTGGTAGGCCGCCTTCACCGCGTGCACCAGCACCTTGTCGCGGACAAAACGCCCGTTCACGTAGAAGAACTGGCCGTCGGCGCGCGCTTTGGAGGCCGTCGGCAGGCCGACGTAGCCGTGCAGGTGCAGCGGACCGGCCGACTCGTCCAGCGCCAGGCGCGCTTCGGCGAAATCGCTCCCGAGGATGTGGGCGCTGCGCTTGGCTGCCTCGCTCACGTTCCAGTGGTCGATCGTGCGGCCGTTGTGCGAGAGACTGAACGCCACGTCGGGGCGCGACAGCGCGATGCGGCGCACGACTTCGGCGCAGTGCGCATATTCGGTCTGTTCTGACTTGAGGAACTTGCGCCGCGCGGGCGTATTGAAGTACAGGTCCTGCACGTCGATCGTGGTGCCGCAGGCGCCCGACGATGGCGCCACCACGCCCTCGTGCGAGCCGACGATCTCGAACGCGTGCGCGGCATCAGGCGTGCGCGAGGTCAGGCGCACCGAGGCGACCGACGCGATGGAGGCCAGCGCCTCGCCGCGAAAGCCCAGCGTGCCCACGTGTTCCAGGTCGTTCAGCGACGCGATCTTCGACGTGGCGTGGCGCGACAGGGCCAGCGGCAGTTGCTCGGGCGCGATGCCGCGGCCGTTGTCGGTGATGGCGATGCGTTTGACGCCGCCTTCTTCCAGGCGGATGGTGATCGTCGTCGAGCCGGCGTCGAGCGCGTTCTCGAGCAGCTCCTTGACGACGGCCGACGGCCGCTCGACCACTTCGCCAGCGGCGATCTGCGAGATGAGCTGGTCGGGAAGCTGCAGGATGGGACGATTGGTCGGGGCAGGGGCGTTCATCCGCAGATTATAGCCCGCCCTAAAAGACCCCGATCAACCTCGGCAGCAATTCGCTCCGACCGCGCGGCTTACTGCCCCTGCTCGCGCACGGGAATCGGCACGTTGCACAGGTCGATCGCGCCGGCGGCGACCTTGCTCCACGGCCCGCCGCGATTGCGCTGGGCTTCGATCACGCCCTGGAACGCAGCGCTGTCCGAGCGCAGCACTTCGAGCTTGCTGCGCTCGGCGGGCGGCACGTCGGCGGCCATGCGCACAGTGGCGATCGGCGTGCGCTGTTCGGCTTTCTCGTAAAAGCCCGCAGCGCCGGTCCCGCGCGGCATGACCGTCAGCAGCGGCATGCCGGCCACGATGCGGCCCACGACTGTGATGTTGCGGTCCAGGTGGCGCGGCGCATGGCCGATCACGGTGTACAGCTGCGAGCCGTTGCCGGTGTCGGCGCCGTCATCGCGCGCCACGCCGATCATCGCGTAGCAGTGCGGGAGCCAAGTCTGCCTGGTGGCCGGGTTGCGGGCGACCGGAAAGCCGTCGACGTGGCCGACCTGCGGCGCGTAGACGTCGCGCTCTTTCAGGCGCGTGAACGGATCGCTGCTGGCATACGGCACGGTGAATTCGGCGGCGACCGTCCTGGCGGCCTTGAACGGACGCGGGGTGACTTCATCCGGATCGCCCCACTGCACGACGAAGCCATCCTGCGCGCGCATCACCCACAAGCCGTCGAAGTAGCGCTCGCGCACCAGCGCGCGGATATTGGCGACCGTGTTCGGTGCGAAGCGCGGCGCCAGTTCGATCACGACGCGGCCGGTCGGCAGTTCGATGTACATCGTGTTCTCGGGGTCGAGCGGGCGCCATTCGGCTGGCCTGGACGCCTTGACGACGTCGGCCACCGTCAGCTTGGGCAGCAATTCCTTGTCAGCCCCGGCCGGCGCGGCGTACACGGTGGACATCGTCAGCAGCGCGCACAGGGCTGCGCCAACGGTTGCATGGATCGTGCTGGTGTTCGATGTCGCTGCGTGCATCTGCCCCCCTTGTCGCGGCGCTGCCGCTGATGTTTGTGTAACGACAATTGTAATCGAGGGGAGAGCGGCTGATGCAAGGATGGTACGAGGTGTTGTTGCCCAGGCTAGCAAACCGGTCAATCCGAACATTTAATGGCTTGATGTTGCTGCAACGCACTCAAGTTACCGACGCCGAGTCCGATAAGAGTACAGAGAATCAAACTATCCGAAAATCACATGCGTAATCTGATCGCACTATGTACCCTGAGCCTGGTCACCGCTCTGGCACATGCGAACGAACCGACATCGAAGACCGCCAAGCCTGCGGCCGAGACCGCAAAGCCTGCGATCGCGTCCATCCGGCCGAACCTCAAGCCGGCTGCTGCCACGCCGGCTGCTTCTGCTTCTGCGCCTGCCGCCGCCGCACCCGCGAAATCGGAAGAGGACGCCGAGGTCGACCTGTCGGTACGCATCGCCGAAAAGCTCGCCGAGCTGCGCGCCAAGCAGGCCCTGCGCGCCGAACAGGCGGCGCGCGCGCGCAAGGTCGCCGACGCACGGCGCAAGAAGGAAGCCGCGCTGGCCGCGGCCGTGGTCGTCGAAGCGGCCAGGCCGAAGAACGGCACGCACTGGAGTTATGAAGGCGAATTTGGCCCCGAGAACTGGTCCAAAATCAACACTGCTTGGGCGGCCTGCAACACGGGCAACCGCCAGTCGCCGGTCGACCTGCGCGACGGCATCAAGGTCAACCTTGAGCAGATCACCTTCGACTACCAACCGAGCTCGTTCAACGAGATCGACAACGGTCACACGGTGCAAGTCAATGTCGCGGGCGGGAACTTCCTGACCGTGGGCGGCATGACCTACGAGTTGCAGCAGTTCCACTTCCACCGTCCGGGCGAAGAGCGCATCAACGGCAGGGGCACCGAGATGGTGGTGCACATGGTGCACAAGAGCTATGACAACAAGATCGCCGTGCTGGCGGTGCTGCTCGAGCGTGGCGACGCCAATCCGATGATCCAGACCGTGTGGAACAACCTGCCGCTGGAAAAGCTCACGACCGTGACGCCATCGATCGTGCTGGACGTGAACGAGATCCTGCCGGCGCGGCGCGATTACTTTACGTATATGGGTTCGCTGAGCGAACCGCCCTGTACCGAGAACGTGCTGTGGATCGTGATGAAGCAGCCGATGACGGCCTCGCCGCAGCAGATGGCGCTGTTCTCGCGGCTGTACCCGTACAATGCGCGGCCGGTACAGCCGAGCAATGGCCGGATGATCAAGGAATCGATGTAATGCAAAAAGCCCGGCATGCCGGGCTTTTGTTTACGAGATCATGTACGAGCGAGCAGCAGGTCAGCTGACCCGATACCGACCTTCCCAGGCCGCGCCGGGCGCCAAGCTTACCGGCGTCAGTTGCGCCGGCTCGATGCACACGAAGCGCTGGTATTCGTCGTCTTCCATATCCGCCAGCGCCGCCGTATCGACTGCGCCCGGATTCCACACCACCGCATCGGAAAAACCTTCCTGCTCGAGCGTGAGCACGCGCGCCCAGGTACCCAGGAACACGGTGCCTTCAACTTGTTCGTACACCACGTCGAGCTTGTCGGCGATCGACAGCGTGCCCGCTTCCAGCCCCTCGATACGCACGTCGGCCAGGTGCGGCACGAGGTGGTAGGTGTGCAGCGCCGCCGCGAACGGAAACGCCACGTCGCTTGCATTACGAACGTTCAGTGCCATGATCAGTTCATTGGCCCGCACCGCCACGCGCAACTGCAGCGCGAACCGGTGCGGCCACGCGCCCGCCAGCGCCGGCGGCAAGTCGGCCTCGTTCAAGCCGAACACCGCCCACGCCGTGCCGTTTTCGACGCCGCTGTCTTCCAGGCGCCACGTGCTCACGCGCGCAAAGCCATGCCGCATCCCGTCGCCCTGTTCGGCAAATTGCGGAAAGATCACCGGCACGCCGCCGCGAATCGCGCGGCTGCCGTCGAGCGCCGAGCGGCTGCTTAAGAACATGCGCTCGCCGCCATCGGCGCCGTGCCACGACACCAGGTGCGCGCCATACAGCGTGACGACGGCGGTGGCGCCGTCGGGCGCCGTGATGCGGATCGCGGGCAGCTGCCCGAAGGTGATGTGTTCCATGTCAGGTCTGTCGGCTCTTGGCCATTGGCGGGTTGTCGGCGAAATAGCGGCGGATGCCATTGGTGATCGCGCTGGCCAACTGGTCCTGGTAGCCGTTGTCGTTCAGGCGCGCTTCTTCTTGCGGGTTCGAGATGAACGCCGTTTCGACCAGGATCGATGGAATGTCCGGCGCCTTGAGCACGGCGAAGCCGGCCTGCTCGACCGATGCCTTGTGCAGACGGTTGATGCCGCCGATTTCGCGCAGCACGGCCTTGCCGAGCTTGAGGCTGTCGGTGATCTGGGCCGTGGTCGACAGGTCGAACAGCACGCTGGCGAGCTGCTTGTCGGCGCTGCCGCCGGCCAGGTTTACGCCACCGACCAGGTCGGCCCGGTTCTGGTCATTGGCCAGCCAGCGCGCCGCGCTGGAACTGGCGCCTTTTTCGGACAGCACGAACACCGACGAGCCGCGCGCGGTCGGCGAGACCCAGGCATCGGCGTGGATCGACACGAACAGGTCGGCCTGCACCTTGCGCGCCTTTTGCACGCGGGTGTTCAGCGGCACGAAGAAGTCGCCGTCGCGGGTGAGCATCACGCGCGTGTTGGGCAGTTGTTCGAGCTTGGCCTTGAGACGCTTGGCCACTTCGAGCACGATGTCCTTCTCGCGGCTGCCGCTCGCACCGATCGCGCCCGGATCTTCGCCGCCATGGCCCGGGTCGAGCGCGATGGTAACCATGCGCGCCACTTTCTGGGCTGGCCGTGCGCCGGCCTTGCCGGGCGTCGGTTGCACTGGCTGGACCGGCGGCGTGCCTTGCAGGCCCGACAGTTCGGCTTCGAGCTTGGCAATCGCGTCCGGCGCGGCGTTCGGCTGGGTGCGCGGCGCGGCCGGCGCCGGCGTCGGGATCTGTACCGGCGGCGTGGCGGCGACGATGGCGCCTGCTGCAGCCCCGATGGCGCCGGATGGCGGCAGCACGGTGGCCGGCATGGTCGCGCCCGGCGGGCCGGAGACCGGATCGCCCAGCGCCGGCGTGCCTTCGGCCACGGTCTTGGTCGGTCCGGTGCTCCATTCGCCGCTTTCGATCATCGCCGCGATCGGGTCGACCGGGGTGACCGGATACAGGTCGAAGATCAGCCGGTGCTGGTAGCCGGCCACGGGGGCGAGCGTAAACACCTGCGGCTTGACCTCGGCCTTCAGGTCGAACACCAGGCGCACGACGTTCGGCCGGTTCTGGCCCACGCGCACCTGCTTGATGTACGGATCGTTCGACTCGATCTTGGCCACCAGGCTTTTCAGCGTGGCGCTCAAGCCCAGGCCGTCGATGTCGACGACCAGGCGCGGCGGATCGGGAATCAGGAAGTGCTCGGTCTTGAGATCGGTGTCGTTTTCCAGCGTGACACGGGTATATTCGGGCGCGGGCCAGACCCGTACCGCCAGGATCTGCTTGGCGCTGGCGGGTAGCGTGACAACGGACAGCAGCAGCGTGCCGCCGGCCTTGAGCATGACGCGGCGGCGAACGGAGGTGGCGCTCAAGGGGGCGGGGGAAATGCGAGACGATCGAGGCATAGCAGGCCTAATTCAGACAACGCTTGCAATTCTACAGCACGACCGTTTCCGCTGACGCTCAGCAGTAAACGGATATCCGGCGGCGGCAATACCGGCTCGCCTTTTTCGGGCCACTCGACGATGCAGACATTGTGGCCGTCGAAATCTTCGCGAAAGCCGGCGTCCAGGAATTCTTCCGGACTCGACATGCGATACAGATCGTAGTGGATCACGCTCAGCCGATTGTCGTCAAGCATCACGTTGTACGGCTCCGACAGCGTATAGGTCGGGCTTTTCACCGTGCCCGTATGGCCCAGCGCGCGCAGCAGGGCGCGGGTGAGCGCGGTCTTGCCGGCGCCGAGGTCGCCGTGCAGATAGATGACCAGGCCGGGCGCGAGTGCGCGCGCAAGGGCGGCGCCCAGTGCGTCAGTGGCCGACTCGTCCGGCAAATAGTGTTGCAAGTGCGCTTTGAAGGGCTGCATGGAATAAAATAGCGTGTTGTTCTGCGTTGTGATCTTGTCGCGTTCCCACCTGGTATGTCCATTTCTCCAAGCCCATCCGTCGACTTGCCCGAGCTAGCGCGCGCCATCAAGGGATGGGGCGCCGGGCTGGGCTTTGCCGACGTGCGCATCGCCGATGTCGACCTGGGGCACCTGGAGGCGGGCCTGCAAGCCTGGCTGGACGCGGGGTACCACGGTGAGATGGATTATATGGCAACCCACGGCATGAAGCGTGCGCGGCCAGCCGAACTCGTCCCTGGCACCGTGCGCGCGATCGTGGTGCGGATGGACTACCTGCCGGCTTCGCGTGAAGGCGATTGGCGCGCCCAGGAACGGCTGCGCCAGGCCGATCCGAATGCGGCTGTCGTGTCGGTGTATGCCCGGGGCCGCGACTATCACAAGGTGCTGCGCAACCGCCTGCAGGCATTGGCCGAAAAGATCCAGGGCGAGATCGGCCCGTTCGGGTATCGCGTATTCACCGATTCGGCGCCCGTGATGGAATTGCCGCTGGCCGAAAAAGCCGGCCTGGGCTGGCGCGGCAAGCACACATTGCTGCTGTCGCGCGCGGCCGGCTCGACCTTCTTCATCGGCGAGATCCTGATCGACCTGCCGCTGCCGGTCGACCCGCCCACCGGCAAGCACTGCGGCGCCTGCACCGCCTGTATCGACCTGTGCCCGACCGGCGCGATCCTCGGGCCGGGCAAGCTCGACGCGCGACGCTGCATTTCGTACCTGACGATCGAGCTCAAGAGCAGTATCCCGGAAGAACTGCGCCCGCTGATCGGCAACCGCATCTACGGCTGCGACGATTGCCAGGTGGCGTGCCCGTGGAACAAGTTCGCGCAGCGGGCGCAGGTGCCGGATTTCGACGAGAGAAATGGTCTGGGAGAAGGCGACCTGGTGGGGTTGTTCGCGTGGGATGAAGCCGAATTCAACCGGCGCATGGAAGGCAGTCCGATCCGGCGCATCGGGCACGAGCGCTGGTTGCGTAATCTGGCGGTGGGGCTGGGCAATGCGGCGGAAAAGTCGCGCGGCGATACGGCCATCGTCGCCGCGTTGCAGGCGCGGGCAGGGCATCCGTCCGGGCTGGTGCGCGAGCATGTGGCGTGGGCCCTGGCGCAACATCGTACTTGCTGATCATTGCGCTGAGCCGTGGCCGACCCAGGCAGGATCATTTCCCAGCGGCTTCACCACCCAGGATTGCTGCGTTGTGCCGCAGCCGCTCATGCAATGTCTGGCGCCACGCTTCGTCCAGGCAAACAACCGACGCATCGAACGCTGCTTGCATCCGCACTAACAATTGATCGCGATAAGCACCGCACTCGTCGCGGCTATCGAAACCGAAGCGATGGGCATCTGCCAACTGTCACCCACTCGGCCGTGTCAGGACGCTGCAGGTAGATGAACAGGGGTTTAGAAATAGTCTGCATCAGGCTGTCCGCCTTTTTCTTGCTCGCGCAATCTGACCCGAAGACTTCCATTTTCTTGCCACAAGGCCGCAGGTACCGGTGGCGTTGCTGCATCAGCGATGCCCAAGGTCAGTAGTGCAGTGAGGTAAGAGCCGGCCGCAGCACCAGGGTCGCCGTGCTCGAGCCGCCGCAATGTTGCCGCTGAGATTCCCAATCGCTGGCAGAGGTCAGCGGCGGTAATGCGCTGCTGAATGCGTTGAGCGCGAATACAGCGTCCCCAGATTTGGAGCCGGTCAAGAACCAAGGTTGGCCAGACGTCGGCGCCAGACAATTTTTTCGGCATTTGGATTACCTCATAGATTATCTATTATGAGGCGTAAATCACTATCTATGAATACTTTTTTTTCTTGAAGTACGTCATAGAGTGCCTGTTAAGGCTTATAAGAGATAATCTATGATGGAATTCGTGTGGGAGATCTTAGACTTCGATACGTTTCAAGCGCAACGCCGACCAATCCCCATCGATCGAGATCATGGCCACGCCGGTGATGCCGTTTTCCTTGGCATAGGCATTGATCGAATCGCGATTGATATCGGTCGCCTTCGACGCCGTCTGCTTGAGGTAAGCAATCCAGAGCGAGCCTTTGTCGCCCAGCTGTTGCTTGGCGATCGGCAGGTAATGTTCGAGGTCCTTGCGACCCATGCAAAACATCAGGATGACGTCGAATGGCCCGTCGCCATCGTTGACGATCTCGGCCGGCATCTGCGCCGTCACGTTCGGATTGACCTGGCCATTGAGCACCAACATCGACTTGGCCGTGCGTAAAAACATCTTGTCTGCAACTGTCTTTTCGTTCATGAGCGTTTCCTGAAAGAGAGTGTGCATCGCGGCGCCCAGGCCGCGGCGCGTTCAAACACTATTTTACAAGGCTTGCCGCAGACAGTTGAGACCCTTGACGCGCGGAAAAATCAGGGAACGTGCGCTAGCGACGCGAGCGCGCCGCCGGTATTTACTTGAGCAAGCCGGCCAGTTCCACTGCCGTCTTGACCTGCATCTTGTCGAAGATATGGGCCCGGTGCACCTCGACCGTGCGCATGCTGATGCCGAGTTTGTCGGCCACGACCTTGTTCATCATGCCGGCCAGGATCAGGTCGAGCACTTCGCGTTCGCGCGCCGACAAGGTCGCGAGCCGCGCCTGCACCGCAGCGGACGTAGCCGCCTTGCGCGAAGCAGCCAGCGCTTCTTCCACGCGGTCCATCAAGACATTGTCGTTGAACGGTTTCTCGAAGAAATCGAAGGCGCCGCGCTTGAGCGAGTCGACCGCCATTGGCACCTCGCCGTGGCCGGTCAGGAAAATCACCGGCAGGCGTGGCAGCAGGCCGCGACCGATCAGCTGGTCGAATACGGCGATGCCGTTCATGCCCGGCATGCGCACGTCGAGCAGGACGCAGTCGCCGTTGCCGTCGAGATCCTTGAGGACATCGAGGAATTCCTGGCCGCCGGGATAGCTGCGCGCATTGAGGCCGCGCGATTGCGCCAGCCAGGCGAGCGAATCGCGTATGACTTCTTCGTCGTCGACGATGTGCAGCATGTGGGTCTCCGTGATGTTGGCAGTGACAGTGACGGCAAGTGCGCCGCAGCGCGATTCTAGCCGACCGCCCGGCTGGCCGCCTGCGCCGGCAGCGAAAACGTGAACACGGTGCCGCCGGGCGGATGCGGCGCATGGCTCAAGGTGCCGCCGTGAAACTCAATCGCGGTGCGGCAAATCGACAACCCCATGCCCATGCCCTCGGCCTTGGTCGAATAGAACGGCGAGAACAGTCGCTCGGCCACCTCAGGCGAAATGCCATGGCCGCGGTCGATCACCGACACCGCCACCTGGCCATCGACGTGGGCCGCCTCGATGCGCAGCACGCGCTGGTCTTGCACGGTGTCCTGCATGGCCTGGATGCCATTGCGCGTCAGATTGAGCAGCACTTGCTCGAGCAGCACGCGGTCGGCCAGCACCGGCGGCAAGCCCGGCGGCAATTGCACGCGCAGCGCCACGCCGGCCTGGCGCGCCTGCAGTTCAATCAGCGCATGCACGCTGGCGATCACGCTGCGGATCGTCAGTTCCTGGCGCAAGGGTTCGCGCTTTTTGACGAACTCGTGCACGCTGCGGATGATGTGGCCGGCGCGCTGGGCTTGCTGGCGCGCCTGTTCCAGCGCGTGGCGCAGCATGCCCGGCTTGACTTCCTGGCCTGCGCCGGCCGCGCGGTCGAGCATATTGAGCGCGCCGACGGTGTAGCTCGAGATGGCAGCCAGCGGCTGGTTCAGCTCGTGCGCGAGCATCGACGACAGTTCGCCCATCGTGGCCAGGCGCGCGCTGGCCTGCAGCTTTTCTTCCTGCTGGCGGTTGAGTTCCTCGACCCGCTTGCGGTCGGTGATGTCGAGCACCGAACTCATCCAGCCGGTATGGCGCCCGTCGATGTCGACCAGCGGCGATTCGAACACCAGCACCGGCACCCGCACCTCGTCCGGGCGCTGGAACACGGTCTCGAATTGCGGCGTGACCTTGCCCGACAGGATGCCCTGGAAGCGGTCTTCGTATTCGGCCATCGCTTCCGGCGCCCAGTACGCCATAGGCGGTTTCTTACCGATCAATGCTTCTTGCGGCAGGCCGACGATCTGGCAAAAGGCCCGGTTCACATACGTCACGCGTCCCTCGAGGTCGCGCGCGCGCAAGCCCGTGATCAGCGAATTTTCCATGGCCGTGCGAAACGCCATCTGCTGGCGCAGCGCGGCCTCGGCCGCCAGCGTGCGCGAGATGTGGCGCCACAGCGCGGCCAGGCTCATCAACAGACCCAGCGCCAGCACGATCACCGAGCCGACCAGCAGGTTCGGCAGCAGTTGCGGCGCGCGCTTGACGCTGTTGGTCGACAGCACCAGTTGCGCACCGGGCAGGTCGAGCTCGCGCTGGTGCGTGTAGACATTGCGGCCCGGGCCGCCCGACGCGCGCCGCGCCACCGGCAACTCATTGCGGTCGAGCAGGGCCAGTGCGTTGTCTTGCGCGAACCACCATGGCACCGTTTCGTCGAGCAGCACTTGCAGGCTGTAGGTGGCCACCAGGCTGCCGGCGAACTGGCCGCCGCGAAACAGCGGCAGGTAGTAATCGATCACGCCGTGCGTCGTCGCCGTCGCGCCGTATGGCTCGCTGTAGCGTCCGCGCCGGATCGAGCGCGCCATCTCGCCGGCCAGTACCGTGGTGGGCGGCAGGCCCGCAGCAGGCAGGTCGCTGCCGTGGATGGCTTGCGTGGCGCCATCGGCATCGCTCCAGACCACGCGCACCAGTTCCGGCCCATTGGTAAACATTTGCCGGAAGCGCGCCGTCAACTTGGCCGGGGGCAATGGCGCGACGACGAGGTCGGCGCCAAGGGCGGCCAGTGCTTCTTCGCTGCGCGCCAGCTCGAAGCGCAGCGTTTGCTCGACCCACAGCGTATCGGCGATCAATTGCTCTTGTCGCTCATTGCTTTCCATCTGGCGCGCCTGCCATGGCAGCCAGATCAGCACGGCAAGGAACAGCAAGACCAGCAGAATCGGCACCATCCAGCGCAGGAAGCGCCAGCCACGCGAGCGGGCACGCGGCTCCGGCTCGGCGTCCAGGTCTGGCGTCGAGCTGGGCTGGACGAACGGAAATTTCATGCAAGGTCCTGTTTTGGTTAAACTGTCGAGCGCATTGTGGAATCCCACGATGGCGGGCGTGTACGCCGTAGTCCAGACTCACGTCGGTGGGCAATTCGGCAGCCGCCAGTGTAACGTTTCATCAGGAAGAATCGAACCGTCATGCAGATCAAACCCCTGGTCGTGCGCGCGCTGTGCGCTGCGCTGGCCGCAGCCGCCAGTATGAATGCCTGGGCACAAGGGCCGATCGTGATCAAGTTCAGTCACGTGGTGGCGCCGGATACGCCCAAGGGCCGCGCCGCCGAGCGTTTCAAGGCGCTGGCCGAGGGGATGACGCGCGGCCAGGTCAGGGTGGAAGTGTATCCGAACAGCCAGTTGTACAAGGACCGCGAGGAACTCGAAGCCTTGCAACTGGGCGCCGTGCAGATGCTGGCGCCGTCGCTGGCCAAGTTCTCGCCGCTGGGCGTGCGCGAATTCGAAGCGTTCGACTTGCCGTATATTTTTCCGGACAAGGCGGCGCTGTACAAGGTGACGGAAGGGCGCATCGGGCGCGACCTGTTGCGCAAGCTCGAGCCGAAAGGCATCACTGGCCTGGCGTTCTGGGACAACGGTTTCAAGATCATGTCGGCCAACCAGCCCCTGATTGCACCAAAGGATTTCGAGGGCGTGCGCATGCGCATCCAGGCCTCGAAAGTGCTCGATGCACAGATGCGCGCACTGGGCGCGCAGCCGATGGTGCTGGCGTTTTCCGAGGCCGCGCCGGCGCTGCGCGATGGTGTGGTGGAGGGCACCGAGAATACCCCGTCGAATATGTACACCCAGCGCATGCACGAGACGCAAAAGCACCTGACCGTGTCGAATCACGGCTACCTGGGCTATGCCGTGATCGTCAACAAGAAATTCTGGGATGGCTTGCCGGCCGCGATCCGAACCATCCTGACGCGGGCGATGCGCGAGGCGACCGCGTATGAAAAGCAGATCGCCCAGCGCGCCAACGACGAGTCGATCGACAAAATCCGGCAGGAGGGCACGACCGTGATCCACACGCTCAATCCGGCGCAACAGGCCGAATGGCGCCGTGCCATGCAGCCGGTGTACGGACAGATGGAAAGTCGCATCGGCAAGGAGACGGTGCGTGCTATCCTGCGCGAGGTCAAACGTTGAGCACACGCACCCAGGCAGCAAGCGCATTTTGTTTATAAGTAAAACAATTTTGTGATTTTGTGACTGAAAAGATACGACTTTTATAAGCACATGCGTTATCATGGCGCTCATACGCACTGAAGTGGTGCGGGCAAGTCCAGGAACATGCGGTACAAGTTTTTGGGGGGAGCATTGATAAAAGAACGGTACTCGTACCGGAGAACATTCGAGGAGACACCACGTTTTACAGAAGTCGTTGGTACAGCCAAACGACCGGAGACGTGACCCGAATTGGAGCGCACCTGATGGTGCGCTTTTTTTTCGCCTGTTTTTCATTTCCAGAGGCCAAACGACTGGCCGCACACTCCCTGCGGCGGGTAAGATGCCGGGGTGCCTGCCAGCGGGATGTTCCCCTTGCCGCGCACCCTCGACCGTCGCCATGAAGCCAGATCGTGCCACCCAGTTATTCAACGCCATTGTACCGGCGCCCTTCGGCGCGCTGGGCATCCGCACGGATGCGGACAAGGTGCGCGAGCTGGTCTACCTGCCGCCATCGTTTGCCGCAAAAAGCGCCGACAGTGCGCTCGCCGAACAGGCTGCGCAGCAAGTCACGCAGTATCTGCAGGATGCCGACTTCGTGTTCGACCTGCCGCTGGCCGAGGCCGGCACCGACTTCCAGCGCAAGGTCTGGAAAGAAATCCGCGCCATCCCGCGCGGCGCCGTGCGCACCTATGGGCACGTGGCGCGCGTGATCGGCTCGGCCCCGCGCGCCGTTGGCCAGGCCTGCGGCGCCAATTGGTTCCCGCTCGTGATCCCGTGTCATCGCGTCACCGCCACCGGCGGCCTGGGAGGCTTTGCCAACCAGGACGACGAAAACGGTTTTCACCTGTCCGTCAAACGCTGGTTGCTGCGCCACGAAGGCGCCACCGCAAGCCCATGGCAGCAGCAGTCGATCTGGCCCTGATCGACGAGTTCTGCGACACGCTCTGGCTGGAACAGGGCCTGGCGAAGAACTCGCTCGACGCCTACCGGCGCGACATGCGCCTGTTCGCCACCTGGCTGCATGAGCGCCGGTCCGATCGTGGCCTGCTGGCCGTCGGCGCGGACGACCTGGCCGCCTACTTCGCCGAACGCCACCCCGACTCGCGCCCGAGCACGGCCAACCGCCGCCTGTCGGTGCTCAAGCGCTTCTATGGGCTGGCCCTGCGCCGCAACCGGATCGCGGTCGACCCGTGCCTGAAGATGGCGTCGGCGCGCCAGCCGACGCGCTTCGTGCACACGCTCAACGAAAGCCAGGTCGAGGCGCTCTTGAACGCGCCGGACGTGGCCACGCCGCTGGGCCTGCGCGAACGCACGATGCTCGAGCTGATGTATGCCAGCGGCTTGCGGGTGTCGGAACTGGTGGCCCTGAAACTGGTCGAAGTGAGTCTGAACGATGGCGTGCTGCGGGTGACGGGCAAGGGCAGCAAGACGCGCCTGGTGCCGTTCGGCGAAGAAGCGCGGCGCTGGATCGAGCGTTACCTGAAGGATGCGCGCGGCATCATTCTTAATGGCCAGATGGACGACGCGCTGTTCGTGACGGGCCGTGGCGGCCCGATGACGCGCCAGATGTTCTGGATCCTGATCAAGAAGCACGCGAAGAAGGCCGGGATCACCGGGCCATTGTCGCCGCACACGCTGCGCCACGCGTTCGCCACCCACCTGCTCAACCATGGCGCCGACCTGCGCGTGGTGCAACTGCTGCTGGGCCACGCCGATATCTCGACCACCCAGATTTATACCCATGTAGCGCGCGAGCGACTCAAGCGCCTGCACGCCCAGCATCATCCGCGCGGTTAGCTTTAAGCCAAGCCGGGATCGTTGCCGTAGTCCATAATGACCGGTCAGGACGGTATCCCTACCGCTCCATCATATCGAGGTGACTATGGCACGGAATAATTTTCAATACGAAAAACGGCAACGGGAACTCGACAAGAAGCGCAAGGCCGACGACAAGGCCAAGCGCAAGCTCGAACCAAAGAATGATGTCGATGCCGATGGCAACGTCATCGCGCAAGAGACTGAGAACGACAGCGCCAGCGAGGACGTATCGCCGGCTGCCCTGCCTGCCAACCCGGCCTGAGGCCAGGGGTTGTATGCCAGCGCGGCCAATACGCGGCCGGATTGGTCGCCGCATATGGCGTGAAGACCAGGCTGGCGAGCGTTCACCATTAACGCAAGCACGTCGTTCCCGCGGAGGCGGGAACCCAAGTTTGCCGGCAAATCGATTAGTTTGAAGCAGTCGGCGACGCTACCAGCTTGGGTTCCAGGCAAGGCGCCCGGCGAGGGCTGGCGACGGGCTTGATTCATCACCCCATCTCTTCCACCACCGCCACCTGTTGCCCGAACAAGCGAATCCTGGCCAGCACCTGCCCATGATCCGACGCCTCCGGCAGCGCCAGGTTCAGGTGATCGTTCAGATACACGACATCGATCACTTCCCCAATCGCCTCCGGCAGCGCCGGATTGAATTCGGGCGACACCAGGATATGGTCGATCGTCGAATGGCGCGTGTCGTGCAGGATCGAAAACCCCACATGGCGCTGGTGATCGAGCCGGCGCTGCACCTGGCTGGCGTCGTACAGGCGTTCGTCGAGCGGTGTGCCCGCACCCAGCACGATCTCGGTCGTGACCGAATCGGCCACGTCGTTGAAGTCGCCCAGCACGATGCGCGGGCGGCGGTTGGCGTGCGCCATGTCGGTCAGCAGCACGCGCAGCGCCGTGGCCTCGGTGCCGCGCCGGATCAGCGAGCGCAGGCAGGCCAGCGCGTACAGGTGCGGGTCGGCCCCGCTGTCGCTCGAACGGTAGTCGGGCCGGCGCGATTTGAGGTGCACCACGACCACATCGATCACCACGCCCGACGGCGCAATCACGCCCGCATGCAGCGGAGCGCGGGTAAAACGGTCGGGGTCGCGGCTGCCGGGCGGCATCGTGACGTTGTCCGGAAACGTGCCCAGTGCCGAGCCGGGCTCTGCCAGCGGCAGGCGCGAGACCAGCGCCACGCTGGGCGTCAGGCGCACCGCGCTCGGATCGGGATCGAAGCCGATATGGTGTGCTTCGCGATAGCGGCGCGTGCGCCGCAGTACTTCGGCGAGCACGCTCTGCGAAAAAATTTCTTGGAAGCCGATCACGTCGGCATTGATCAGGTCGAGCTGGTGCGCCGTCCAGTTGAGTTTGGCTTCGTATTCCTCGGCCGTGGTCGGCGCGAGATTGTCGTACAAGCGTGCACCAGGCGGTGCCAGATTGAAAGTGTTGAAGGTGGCAAACCGAAGTTCTTCCTGCATAATAGAAACCCCTATTGTTCGTCTTTAGCGTAACACGCATGGCCAAGAAAGAGCACGTCTCCGAGACCCCCGCCACCCAATTCCTGCGCAAGCATGGCGTTGCATTTTCCGAGCATCCGTATGAGTACCAGGAGCATGGCGGAACCTCGGTCTCGTCCAGCGCGCTTGGCGTGGCGGAACATGACGTGGTCAAGACCCTGGTCATGCAGGATGAAGCAGCCAAGCCATTGATCGTGCTGATGCATGGCGATTGCAAGGTCTCGACCAAGAACCTGGCCCGCGCCATCCCCTGCAAGTCGGTCGAGCCATGCAAGCCGGATGTGGCCCAGCGCCATTCAGGGTATCTGGTTGGTGGAACTTCGCCGTTCGGCATCCGCAAGGTGATGCCGGTGTACGTCGAAGAAGGCATCCTGCAGCTTGAAAAAATCTATATCAACGGCGGGCGGCGCGGTTACCTGGTCGGCATCGATCCGCGCGTGCTGGTCGATGTGCTGGGAGCGCGGCCGGTGGCATGCGCCCTGGCCGAGTAGCTTCGCCGCATGCTTCCAATGGTGTATATTCACGCACCAATTTCCGGTAGAAAAATGAACCTGACACCGGCGCCCACGAAAGAGACACGATGAACACCCTGATTGCCACCATTGCCGCCTACCTGCTCGGTTCGATTTCCTTTGCGGTCGTGATGAGCCGCGCATTCGGCCTGTCCGATCCGCGCACGTATGGCTCGAAGAACCCCGGCGCCACCAATGTGCTGCGCAGCGGCAGCAAGAAGGCCGCGATTGCCACCCTGGTCGGCGACGCCGCCAAAGGCTGGCTTGCCGTATGGCTGGCGGTGCGCTACGGCTACGACTACGGGCTGGACGAGACCGGCATCGCGCTGGTGGCGATCGCCGTCTTCCTCGGTCACCTGTGGCCGGTGTTCTTCCGCTTTGTCGGCGGCAAGGGCGTGGCCACCGCGCTGGGCGTGCTGCTCGGCATCAATCCATGGCTGGGCCTGGCGACGCTGGCGACCTGGATGATCGTTGCGTATGCGTTCCGCTACTCGTCGCTGGCGGCGCTGGTGGCGTCGGTGTTCGCGCCGTTCTACTATGGCCTGCTGTTCGGCGTCGATCCGATCCTGTTCGCCGTATTCGCCATGAGCGCGCTGCTGGTGTGGCGTCACAGCGGCAATATCGGCAACCTGATCGCAGGCAAGGAATCCAAGCTCGGCAGCAAGTCGGCGGCGGCCAAGAAGACAAAATAAGGCGCCGTGCGCGGGATTTTTACCCAGGCGTTACCATAGTCGGCAATAGCGGCGCACTCGCGCCGCGCCGGACAGAAAGGTGGTACGCCGTGACCAAGCAACTCAGGATTGATTTCGTGTCGGACGTCTCGTGCCCATGGTGCGCAGTCGGTCTCAAATCGCTCGAGCAGGCATTGTTGAAAGTGGGTGACGAGGTGCGGGTCGACCTGCATTTCCAGCCGTTCGAACTGAACCCGAACATGCCGCCCGAAGGCCAGGACATCGTCGAGCACGTCACTGAAAAATATGGCGCCACCCTCGAGCAGCAGGCAGCCAGCCGCGAGATGATCCGCGAGCGCGGCGCTGCGGTGGGCTTCACGTTCGACATGGAGCGGCGCGGCCGCATCTACAACACCTTCGACGCGCACCGCTTGCTGTCGTGGGCCGAACAAGAGGGCCGGCAACGCCAACTGAAGGTCGCGCTGCTCGAAGCCTATTTCACGCGTTGCGAAGACCCGAGCAACCACGAGGTGCTGCTGCGCGCCGTCGAGAGCGTAGGCCTGGAACGTGAAACGGCAGCGCATATCCTGGCGTCGAACGAGTACGCCGACGAGGTGCGCGAGCGCGAACAATTCTTCCGGCAAGCCGGCATCAAGTCGGTGCCAGCCGTCATCATCAATCAGAAGCACCTGATTTCAGGCGGCCAGTTACCGGAAGTATTCGAGCGCGCGCTGCGCGAGATCCCGGGCCTGGAAGCGTAGGGTTGGCGGCTATGCCGCCGACGCGGTGATGGTTGGCGCCAGGATCATCCGGCGCGAAGACGAGGCAGGTATTTATGTCAGATCCAACACCACCGGCTGGTGGTCCGACGCCGCTGTTTCGGACAGCACATCAAGCGCCGTCAGGCGCGGCGCCAAGTCGTCGGTGACAAAGAAATAGTCGTAGCACTCAGGCCGCTCGGGCCACGGGTAACCGTGCAGCCCGGTGGTCGGCGCGCGCGCCTTGTCGCCGTGCACCACGCGCCAGGCGTCGACCAGCGCCAGCGCGCTGCCTTCCGGCGGGGCCAGCAAGGCTGCGTAATCCGGCGCGTCGGGCGCAAAATTGAAATCGCCGCACAGGATCGCCGAGCCGGGCCGGTAGCCCAATTGGAACGGTGCGTCCAGGTTCGGATCGGGCTGGAACAAGAGCGCGCGGGCACTCGCCTCGGCATGCAGTTCGCGGATGCGGTTGACCTGCGCCATGCGCTGGAGGGGTGAATAATATTCGAGATGCGTGGTGAGCAGGCGCAGCTTGCCGCCAGGCGCTTCGACGACGGTCTCGAGCAGGCCGCGCGGCATGCCGGCTGCATCGGGATCGGCTGGCCACGGCAGCACGTGGCGGTGCACTTGCGAGATGCGATACTTGGACAGGATCAGGTTGCCGAACAGGCGCGGTACATTGTTCTGGTAAATCTCGCTCGGCGCGTGCTCCATCGCGTGGTAGCCGCCGAAGGCGCCGGCGAGTTGCTTGAACTGATTGGCGCTGGCGCTGCCTTCGAGCTCGGGGTGATTGGCAGCCACCTCTTGCAGGCAAATCACATCAGGGTTCAAGCGGCGCAGTACGTCGATCATCGCGTGAATGCGGATCCGACCGTCCTTGCCACATCCCCAATGAATATTCCAGCTTACTACGCGCATTGTTCACCTCCGTAAATCTTGATCGACGGATATTGCCACCGTTTGACGGGCAACGGTCACACCGTAGGATCGGTGTCAGACAGGCAAGTTCAATGACGGGCGCAGGGTTTTACGGACGTTTTGCTGCTGTGCTCAGGCCGCTTCAAGCTCATCCAGCGGCCAGCGGGGGCGCACATTGAACGCGTAATCGCGCTGCGCCAGCGCAGGGTTGCGCTCCAGGCGCATGGCGCCGGCAAAGGCAATCATCGCGCCATTGTCGGTACAGAATTCCAGCTCCGGATAATAGACCTTGAACTTGCGTTTCGCCGCCGCCGCATTGAGCGACGCGCGCAATTGCTTGTTCGCGCCAACGCCGCCGGCAATCACCAGACGGTTCAGGCCGGTGTGCTTCATGGCGCTGACGCACTTGGCGGTGAGCACGTCGACAATCGCATCGACAAAGCCGCGCGCGATATTCGCCTTGTCCTGCTCGGGAATATTCGCGATCACCTTTTCGTCGTGATTCTTGACCACGGTAAGCACCGCCGTTTTCAGGCCCGAGAAGCTGAAATTGAAGTCCTTGCTGTGCAACATCGGCCGCGGCAATTTGTAGGCCGCCGGATCGCCTCCCTCGGCCAGCTGCGAGATGGCCGGGCCACCCGGATAACCCAGGCCCAGCAGCTTGGCCGACTTGTCGAACGCCTCACCGGCGGCATCGTCCAGCGTCTCGCCCAGCAGCGTGTAACTGCCCACGCCATCGACGCGCATCAGCTGCGTATGCCCGCCCGACACCAGCAGGGCGATGAACGGAAATTCCGGGCGTTCGCTCGCGAGCAGCGGCGAGAGCAGGTGCCCCTCGAGGTGGTGCACGCCAAGCACCGGCTTGTCGAGCGCCAGCGCCAGGCTGCACGCCACAGACGAGCCGACCAGCAGCGCGCCGGCCAGGCCCGGGCCTTGCGTGTAGGCGATTGCATCGATGGTCGAGGCCGGGATGCCGGCGCGTTTGAGGACCTCGTCCAGCAACGGAATGGCGCGCCGGATATGGTCGCGCGACGCCAGTTCAGGCACCACGCCGCCATACTCCTCGTGCATCGCCACCTGCGAATGCAGGGCGTGGGACAGCAGGCCGCGCTCGGTGTCATACAGAGCAAAGCCGGTTTCATCGCAGGAAGATTCGACGCCGAGAACGATCATGGGGGAGTAGGGAAGATTGAGCGGAACCGGGCATTTTACCGTACGGTCGCGGGCTGCGCCGACCGTACGTGCATCAAGACGTCATGGCGCTCAAGGACGCTGCAACAGTTCCTTGTGCGCTTCACGCAGCATCGTTGCCGTCTCTTCCCAGCCGATGCAGCCATCGGTCACCGAGCAGCCATACGTCAGCTGCGACAGGTCGCTCGGGATCGCCTGGCTGCCGCTGACGATGTTCGACTCGATCATCACGCCGACCAGCGACTTGTTGCCATGGCGGATTTGCTGAATGACATCCGACATCACCAGCGGTTGCAGTTCCGGCTTCTTGTAGCTGTTCGCGTGCGAGCAATCGACGACCAGGTTGGCCGGCAACTTGGCCTTGGTCAGTGCCTGTTCGGCAATGGCCACTGACACCGAATCGTAGTTCGGCCGGCCGCCGCCGCCGCGCAGCACGACGTGGCCGTAAGCGTTGCCGCTGGTGCGCACGATCGAGACCGAACCCTGGCCATTGATGCCCAGGAACGCGTGCGGGTTGGACGACGACAGCACCGCATTGATCGCGATGCTCACGTCGCCATCGGTGCCGTTCTTGAAGCCCACCGGGGTGGACAGGCCGGACGACATTTCGCGGTGCGTCTGCGATTCGGTCGTGCGCGCGCCGATGGCGGTCCAGGCGATCAGGTCACCCAGGTATTGCGGCGAGATCGGATCCAGCGCTTCGGTCGCGGTCGGCAAACCGATTTCACAGACATCCAGCAAGAATTTGCGCGCGCGCTCCATGCCGACATCGACGCGGAACGAATCGTCCATGAACGGGTCATTGATATACCCCTTCCAGCCGGTAGTCGTGCGCGGCTTTTCGAAATACACGCGCATCACCAGTACCATCGTCTCGCTGACCTCATCCTGCAGCGCCTTGAGCCGGCGCGCATAGTCCAGGCCGGCTTCGGGATCATGGATCGAGCACGGACCGACGACGACGAACAGGCGTTTATCGCTGCGATCCAGGATATTGCGCAGCGTTTCGCGGCCTGCCATCACGGTGGCGTAGGCGCGGTCGTTCAGCGGCAGGGTCGCGTGGAGCTCGACCGGCGTTGGCATGCGGGCGAACGAGCTGACGTTGGTATTTTCGATTTGTGGCGTGCTGGTCATGTTGCAATCTACATTTCTTCTTGGGGGATCGATCAGTGTAGTCGGAAATTGCTGTATGTGCACATGGCAAGCACCAAATGAGGGCATTGGTCGCCACGGCGGCGCCCGTGCGTGCCGCCGATGTACCACGTTCCCGTGTATCCTTTTGCCATGACTACCGATATCGAACGCTTTGTCGCAGCCCCCTTCATCAAGGAAATCGGCCGCGGCGTGAAAGGGGCGCGCAGCATGTCGCGCGACGACGCGCACCGGCTGTACGCCGCCATCCTCGAGGGCCGGGTGTCCGACCTCGAACTGGGCGCGATCCTGCTCGCCATGCGCATCAAGGGCGAGTCGGTCGACGAACTGGCCGGCTTCATGGACGCGGCGGGCGCGGCGTTCACGCCATTGCCCGCGCCGCGCGGCGAATTCGCGCCGGTGTCGATCCCCACCTACAACGGCGCGCGCAAGCTGGCCAACCTCACGCCGCTGCTGGCGCTGTTGCTGGCGCGCGAAGGCGTGCCGGTACTGGTGCATGGCGTGAGCAGCGATCCGGGGCGCGTCACCACGGCCGAAATCCTGCACGAGCTCGGCGTGGAAGACGTGACCACCGGCGCCGAGGCGCACAACGCGTTCGTCCACGGCCGCGTGGCCTTCATGCCGATCGAGCACCTGGCGCCAGAATTGGCGCGCATGCTGGCGCTGCGCCGCGTGCTGGGCGTGCGTAATTCGACCCACACCCTGGTCAAGATCCTGCAGCCATTTGACGGACCGGCGCTGCGCCTGGTGTCATACACGCACCCCGAATACCTGGAAACGCTGGGCGGCTACTTCGAAGGTGTCGACAGCGCAACAAAGGGCGACGCGTTCCTGATGCGCGGCACCGAGGGCGAAACGGTCGCGCATCCGCACCGCGCCCAGCGGATCGACTGGTGCCACGCCGGCCAGCGCGCCTTGCTGGTCGAGCGCGACGCGCCGACCGACGATCTGTCGATCGTGCCGGACGGGCGCGACGCGGCCACCACCGCCGCCTGGATCGGCGCCGCGCTGCGTGGCGAGGTGCCGGTGCCGCCGTCGATCGCCACGCAGGTGGCGTACTGCGTGGAAGTGTCGCGCAAGATCCGCGCGCGCAGCCTGCCGGCCGAGTAGCTGTTCGCCGCTGCCCCACTGACATACAATGTCGGGTTGAGCAAAACGGTGGCAGGCATGGCAAATCAATTCGATGTGGCGGTAATCGGCGCGGGCGCGGCCGGCATGATGTGCGCGGCCGTGGCGGCGCAGGGTGGCAAGCGCGTGGTGCTGATCGACCACGCGGCCAAGCTGGCCGAAAAAATCAGGATCTCGGGCGGCGGGCGTTGCAACTTCACGAACGTGAATGCCGGGCCGCAGCATTACCTGTCGAACAATCCCCATTTCTGCCGCAGCGCGCTGTCGCGCTACACGGCGCAAGACTTCCGGGCGCTCGTCAAGAAATACCGGATTGCCCACCACGAGAAGCACCGCGGCCAATTGTTCTGCAACGATTCGGCCGAGCAGATCATCGCCATGCTGCGCGCCGAGTGCGATCTGGGTGGCGTCGAATGGCGCATGCCGTGCAAAGTGGCGGGCGTGGAAAAGGTCGATGGTGGTTTTGCCATCGACACTGATGCCGGCGAGCTGCTGGTTGGTAGCGTCGTGGTCGCCACCGGCGGCCTGTCGATCCCGAAGATCGGCGCGACCGATCTCGGCTACCGCATCGCCACGCAGTTCGACCTGAAACTCATCGACACCCGGCCCGGCCTGGTGCCGCTGACGTTCGACGGCCCCAGCTGGGCGCCGTTCGTTCCATTGGCCGGCATCGCGCTCGAGGTGGAAGTGAGCACCGGCAGCGGCAAAGGCAAGGGCGCGCGCGGTGGCATGCCCGGCGGCCACTTCCGCGAAGATTTGCTGTTCACGCACCGCGGCTTGTCGGGGCCGGCGATCCTGCAGATTTCCAGCTACTGGCAGCCGGGCACGCCGATTGTGCTGAACCTGTTGCCCGAAATGGACGTGGCCGACACGCTGATCGGCCTGAAAAAAACCGAGAAGAAACAGCTGGGCAATGTGCTGGCAGGGTGGCTGCCGACGCGCTTGGTTGAAGGCCTGCTCGCGGCCAATGGTTTCGATGCGAGCGCGCGCCTGGCCGACATGGCCGACGCCAAGCTGCGCCTGCTGGGCGACGCCATCAACCGCTGGGCCATCGTCCCGACCGGCTCGGAAGGCTACCGCAAGGCCGAGGTCACGCTGGGCGGCGTCGACACCAGGGGCCTGTCGCAACAGACGATGATGGCCAACAATGTGCCGGGCCTGTACTTCATCGGCGAGACGGTCGACGTGACCGGTTGGCTCGGCGGTTACAACTTCCAGTGGGCCTGGGCATCGGGTGTCGCAGCCGGGCTGGCATTGGCAAAACCGTGACGTTTGAACACATCACTTCGTGATTAAAGCTTCCACTGGGCTGTAAACAATGCTAGAATTTCGTTCTTCCCTAAATCCAACGGTTTGATTTTTACATGACCACTATCCGCCTTAAAGAAAACGAGCCGTTCGAAGTCGCCATGCGTCGCTTCAAACGCACCATCGAAAAGACCGGTCTGTTGACGGAACTGCGCGCACGCGAGTTCTACGAAAAACCGACCGCAGAACGCAAGCGCAAGCTGGCAGCAGCAGTGAAGCGTCACTACAAGCGCATCCGCAGCCAGCAACTGCCGAAGAAACTGTACTAAGACAGTTCAGACGGCCAAGACCCGGTGACGGCATTGCCAGTCCCGGCGAGTCGCTGAAGTCCGCAAACCCGCTTCGGTTTCGCCGCAGCGGGTTTTGTCGTTTAACCCTTTTGAAAACGGAGATCCCATGAGCTTGAAAGAACAACTGACCGAAGACATGAAAAACGCCATGCGCGCCAAGGACACCGGCCGCCTGGCCGCTGTGCGCCTGATCATTTCGGAAGTCAAGCGCAAGGAACTCGACGAGCAGACCCAGCTGGACGATACGCAAGTGCTGGCCGTGATCGAAAAAATGATCAAGCAGCGCAAGGATTCGATCACCCAGTTCGAAGCCGGCGGCCGCGCCGACCTTGCCGACATCGAGAAGGCCGAGATGGCCATCCTGTCGGCCTACATGCCAGCAGGCCTGTCGGACGAAGAAATTGCCGCCGAAGTCGCTGCCGCCGTGGCCGCAACCGGCGCCGCCGGCCCGCAAGACATGGGCAAGCTGATGGGCGTGCTCAAGCCGAAACTGGCTGGCCGCGCCGACATGACCGTGGTCTCCGGCCTGGTCAAGAAAGCCCTGGCTGGCGCGTAAGTTGTTGTTGGACACGCTGGTGCAATCCTTCAACCAGCTTCATTTGTTGGCGTAAAAACGTCATTCCCGCGAAGGCGGGAATCCAAGTCCGTCACGCTGCCGGGAATTTTATTCTGTGGCTGCTCGGGCACACTTGGGTTCCCGCCTCCGCGGGAACGACGGTCCTTGGGGCCGCGTGGCTCGCTACCATGCTGCTGTATTCACCCCACTTTGCAACTTGTTGCATATCAATTTGCAGCAGGCGCTGCGGTATAGTCTGGCCCTAGACAAACACTGTGTAACCTCAAGTGATTCCGCAAACCTTCATCACCGATTTGCTCAACCGGGTCGACATTGTCGATATCGTGGGCCGCTACGTCCAGCTGAAAAAGGGCGGGGCGAACTTCATGGGCCTGTGCCCATTTCACAACGAAAAATCCCCCAGCTTCACGGTCAGTCCGACCAAGCAGTTCTATCACTGCTTCGGCTGTGGCGCCCACGGTACATCGATCGGCTTCCTGATCGAATACTCGGGCATGGGCTTCGTCGATGCGGTGAAAGATCTGGCCCAGAACGTTGGCATGATCGTGCCGGATGTCGACGACAAGATCCCACCAGCACAGCGCGCCGCCCAGCAGGCACAGTCGCTGGCGCTGACCGATGCGCTGACGCAAGCGTGCACGTTCTACCGCGCCCAGTTGCGTGAGGCGCCGACCGCCATCGCCTACCTCAAGAATCGCGGCCTGACCGGCGAAGTGGCGGCCCGTTTCGGCATGGGATATGCGCCTTCCGGCTGGAACAGCCTGCAGGCGATTTTCCCTGACTACGATGCCCAGGTGCTGGTCGAGTCGGGCCTGGTTATCGACAAGGTCGATGAAGAAGGCAACCACCAGCGCCGCTACGACCGCTTCCGCGAGCGCGTCATGTTCCCGATTCGCAACACCAAGGGCCAGGTGATCGGCTTTGGCGGCCGCGTACTCGACGGCGGCGAACCGAAATACCTGAACTCGCCCGAAACGCCGCTGTTCCAGAAAGGCCTGGAGCTGTACGGCCTGTTCGAGGCGCGCCAGGCGATCCGCGACGCCGGCTATGTGCTCGTGACCGAAGGCTATATGGACGTCGTCGCGCTGGCTCAGCTCGGCTTCCCGCAAGCGGTGGCCACCCTCGGCACCGCCTGCACCAGTACCCACGTGCAAAAGCTGCTGCGCCAGACGGACGACGTGATCTTCAGCTTCGACGGCGACAAGGCCGGCCGCAAGGCCGCGCGCCGCGCGCTGGAAGCGTGCCTGCCGCAAGTGAGCGACAACAAGACCATCAAGTTCCTGTTCTTGCCGCAAGAGCACGACCCGGACAGCTTCGTGCGCGAGCGCGGTGCAGATGCCTTCGAGCAAGAAATCGCCGACGCCATGCCGCTCTCGCAATTCCTGCTGCGCGAAGTGACGCAAGAGCACGATCTCGATACGCCCGAGGGCCGCGCCAAGTCGCAGTTCGACGCCAAGCCGCTGCTGCAATCGATGACGCCGTCGAGCCTGCGCCTGCAGATCGTGCGCGGCCTGGCCAGCATGACCCAATCGACGCCGGCGGAGATCGAAAGCCTGTTCGAGTTGTCCAAGCCGGTAGCCACCGCGCGCCGCGCGCCGCCGCGCCAGGGCCGGCCCGAGCCTGTGGGCCTGGAGCGCAAGATGCTGCGCATCCTGGTCGCGCATCCGCATCTGGCGCTGGAACTGGACGACGCCGCGCTCGGCGCCTTTGATTATTTCGGCGAAGAAGGCGCAGACCGGCTGCGGCACCTGATCGAGACTGCCCAGGCGCTGGGCCCACATGGTACTTTTGCTGCCCTGTCGCAACAGTTGCATGAAGTAACGAACGAGTACGACGGCATGATCGCGGAAATCGCCGCCGAGCCCGAAAACGAAGTCGATGGCGACCGCATCGTGTTGCTCAGTGCTGTGCGCCAGATCAAGATGGATTCGTTAAGAGAAGAATTGAATCAGTTGTTTTCTGCCGGCTTGACCCCAGATCAGGTCAGTACCCGCTACCGCGAGATTACTGCCCAGCTGGACCTTCTTGAACGTGAGGCCACTGCGGCGATGGCGCCCCGATGAACGCCGGTTTCCTCCCCCGAAGCCCAGGCGTTCACGACTGGAAAAAGAAAGGGTGCGTGCTATAATAAAACGCTAACTATTGCAACTGTTGAAACTCTTTTTGGTTCAATTGCGTGCGTGGTGTTTCAGTTAGCGAGGCCATGGATTTGTGCCTGCAGGATGATGAAGGTAACAAAACTTTATTTTTAACCATCGTAAAGTTCGTCGTTGTGACATCGAAAGCGCCTGTGCCAACCAAGAAACCCGAAACCAACGTGGCTGCCGCGACCACGAGAACTTCCGCCGCCAAGGCTGATAATTCGCAAGACAAGGCCGAGGTTCGTACAGCGACCTCAGCGCCTGTCAACCAGACGACCGATGCGGCCACGCTTGCCGCCATCGATACGTCGGGCTACGTCCTGCCATCCGTCAAGGTGCCGGGACGGCGCGGCCGCAAGCCAAAAGAATTCACTCCTGAAAACGACGAGATCGCCGCGCTGAACGCGGTCGAGCGCGCCGAACTCAAGGCCGCGGACAAGGCCAAGGCCAAGGACCGCAAGGCCAAGGAGAAAGCGCTGCTCAAGGATGCATTCTCGTCCGATACCGAGGCCAGCGAAGAAGAACTCGAGCTGCGCCGCAGCAAGCTCAAGGCCCTGATCAAGTCGGGCAAGGAGCGCGGCTTCCTCACGTACGCCGAGATCAACGACCACCTGCCAGAGAATATCGTCGATCCGGAAGCGATCGAAGGCATCATCGGCACGTTCAACGACATGGGCATCGCTGTCTACGAGCACGCGCCCGATGCAGAGACGCTGCTGCTGTCAGACAACGTTCCGAACGCCACCAGCGACGATGAAGCCGAAGCGGCTGCCGAAGCTGCGCTGTCGACGGTCGACTCCGACTTTGGCCGCACCACCGATCCGGTCCGCATGTATATGCGCGAGATGGGCTCGGTCGAGCTGCTCACGCGCGAAGGCGAGATCGAGATCGCCAAGCGCATCGAAGATGGCCTGAAGGACATGATCCAGGCGATCTCGGCGTGCCCGGTGACGATTGCCGAGATCATCGGCACCGCCGCCAAGATCGACAGCGACGAAATCAAGATCGACGAAATCGTCGACGGTCTGGTCGACAACGAGGGCGAGGACGACACGCCGCAAGTCGCTGCGCCCGCTGCCAGCGAGTCGGACGACGACGAGGACGAAGAAGAAGAGGAAGAAGGCGAGGAAGAGGAAGAAGAGGCCCCAAGCAACTCGGGCGCCGCTGGCTACTCGGCCGAGCAACTCGAAGCCTTGAAAGTCACGGCCCTTGGCAAGTTCGCCGAGATCGCCCAGCAATTCGACAAGATGCGCAAGGCGTTCGAAAAGGACGGCTACAACTCGAAAGCCTACGTCAAGGCGCAGGACGCGATCTCCAACGAGCTGCTGGGCATTCGCTTCACGGCCAAGGTCGTCGAGAAATTGTGCGACACGCTGCGCGGCCAGGTTGACGAAGTGCGCCACATCGAGAAGCAGATTCTCGACGTGGCCGTGAACCGCTGCGGCATGCCGCGCGCCCACTTCATCAAGGTCTTCCCGGGCAACGAAACCAACCTGGAATGGGTCGACGGCGAAGTCAATGCCGGCCACGCCTACAGCGCCATCCTGGGCCGCAACATCCCGACGATCAAGGAACTGCAGCAGCGCCTGATCGACCTGCAAGCGCGCGTCGTGCTGCCTTTGCCAGACCTGCGCAACATCAACCGTCAGATGGCGGCCGGCGAAATGAAGGCGCGCAAGGCCAAGCGCGAAATGACCGAGGCCAACTTGCGCCTGGTGATTTCGATCGCCAAGAAGTACACCAACCGCGGCCTGCAGTTCCTCGACCTGATCCAGGAAGGCAATATCGGCCTGATGAAGGCCGTGGACAAGTTCGAGTACCGTCGCGGCTATAAGTTCTCGACGTACGCGACGTGGTGGATCCGCCAGGCGATCACCCGTTCGATCGCCGACCAGGCGCGCACGATCCGTATTCCGGTGCACATGATCGAAACGATCAACAAGATGAACCGGATTTCGCGCCAGATCCTGCAAGAGACCGGCGCCGAGCCAGACCCGGCCACGCTCGCGATCAAGATGGAAATGCCGGAAGATAAAATCCGCAAGATCATGAAAATCGCGAAAGAGCCGATTTCCATGGAAACGCCGATCGGTGACGACGACGATTCACATCTGGGCGATTTTATTGAGGACAACAACACGCTGGCGCCGTCGGACGCCGCGCTGCATGCCTCGATGCGCGGCGTGGTCAAGGATGTGCTCGACTCGCTGACGCCACGCGAAGCCAAGGTACTGCGCATGCGCTTCGGCATCGAGATGTCGACCGACCACACGCTGGAAGAGGTTGGCAAGCAGTTCGACGTGACGCGCGAGCGGATTCGCCAGATCGAGGCGAAGGCGCTGCGCAAGCTGCGTCACCCGTCGCGCTCGGACAAGCTCAAGAGCTTCCTCGAGAACAATAGCTGATTGTCACTGCGGGCTTGACGGGCCTGTACTAAAGGCAATATGCTCTCGCCACTTCGCTCGTTGCATTCGTGCAGATGAGCTGGTGGCGAGTTCTTTGTCACCGTCCCAGTTTCTGGGCCTCTAGCTCATGCTTGGTTAGAGCAGCGGACTCATAATCCGTTGGTGCCGTGTTCGACTCACGGGAGGCCTACCAAGAAAAACAAGGACTTACGCGACTTGTCGCGTAAGTCCTTTTTACGTCAGTTTTAACGTTGTCTAGTCAGCGGCAGTTACTTTCGGCATGGGGTGCTTCAACTTCTCCCGAGCGTATTAACTCACATGCCGCAATGTTCAGGTCAGAGAAGATTTGCCAAGTCATTTGATGCCGGTAGTTTAGTTCGTACTGAAAATCGACGCGACAAATGTCTGGACGATCTTCATATACCGTACACAACATGCTGGCGTCATCGTAGTGCCGGCAGCGTCCGTCGCCGCGGTCGAGATGGCTCGTCTGCGCAGCAAGATGAACATTCCGACAGCATGCGCCGCATTTTGTGCAGGGAAATGTCGTCACAGGACAAACGTCTCGGTATCGTCGAGCATCATCTTGTCGAACTCTGCCTGGCTGCTGAACGGCAATGCGGTAGCGAACACCCGGTTGACCTGCTCCAGACTGACAAGGAAGCCATCGCCATCCCAATCGACAAGCGCAGTTTCAAGCCCATCGAAGGCGCCGCACAGTTGCTTGTGGCGCCCGGCAAAATGCTCCTGCACCAGCTGGTCGAGTTCGAGTCGATGGGCTCGCATCAGCGGAATGGCAGTCAGGCACAGCGCCTCAACACGCTCTTTGCGTTCGCGCGCGACCTTCACGGCCGCAGTTTCGCCGAGGCTGACCAAGCCGGACTGGTGCAGCATATTACCCACGAAGTAACCAACCGTGGATCCGATGAAGGCGCCAAGCACGGGCACCGGAATGATCAACTGTCCGAGTGCGCCATAATAAAAGGCGGATGCTCCCGTCATGGCTGTATGACTGATCTCGGACAGCAATTCGGTATCGTCGATCTCGCCGCTCATATACCTGACCAGCGATTTGCCGCTTTGCACAATGCCAGCGGCAAGCGCCACGTGCGCATTTGACTTGACGAAGCTGGCGCTGGCTGCCTCGCCAAGCCTGGCACCCCCCATGCGCGTGATGCCGTCGCGAATCACATGGGTAGACGCCTTGCTGATTGCCGCTGAGGCGTAGCTGGCTGCATATCCCTTGGCAGCATCAATCGCCACTTGCGCCATGATTTCGCCAGGCCCGGCCTCGCCGCGCGCGAGTCGCACCAGACCAGCCAATCCACTGATGCCGCCGGCAATGGCGCCGCCAATATTTCCTGCCTCTAAACCCGACTGATGCGCTTCGGACAGCATTGCCTTACGCTTGAAGCTGCCTGCGACCTTTCCCGCCCGTTCGACGGCAGTCACATCCAGTGCTTCCGCATAGGTCGTGCCGCCCGAAGTGACGTTCTCGGCACTGATCCCGGTGTGCAGGCGCTCACTGGCGCTCTGGTAATCGGCCGCCTTCAGGGTGCCAGTCTTGATTCGCGCATCGTACAGCTCGCGGATCTTTTTCTCCTGATCCTTTGGACCGACCAGGTCGACGCTGCGGTACTTGGCATCTGCAAGCATGAATCCGCTGTCGCTGGCTTTCTTGCCGGACTTGAGCTGGAACTGCTTTAGCTGTTGCTTACCCTTGCGAATCACGACATCCGCAGTCTCATGATTCGTCATTCCAAGACTGTCCGTCGTCGCCGCCTTCAACACGCTGTTTTTGCGCAGTGCGTCGAGATTGAACTTGATCATCTCAAGCTGCTCAAATTGCCAGCCCTGCGCCTGCTCGGCAGACATGCGGGCGCGCTGGGCAGCGATCTTGGTCAGGTGCTGTGCGTTGCCGATAACCTCGATGGTGCGTTCGGTGATGTGCCGGGTACGTACGTCAGCCATCAACACCGCCGCGTGCACTTCGAGTACATGCGGCTTCCTGGGCGGCTTGCTCTGCTCGGTGCCCTGGCGACACATCAGGCGCTTTCCATTTCGCTAAATTTCTCCTGCGCCTCGATGACCACGCTTTGCGAAGCGGCAGTCAGGACACCGTCCTTGTCGAGCAGCGGCGCTTCAAGCACGTTCTTGATGGTTTTGGCCAGTGCAGCCGCCATCATCACGCCAGAGCGGTCGGCGGCCGAATAGCGGCGGTAGTCAGTACCCGCATCGACGCGCTCCTGCAGTCCGGCCAGGAGCGGCTCGAACAGCTTGTCCAGTTTTTTCAGCACCGCACTAATTTCGGAAAAGCGCTTCTGGATTGCGCCGGTTGCGACGGCTGCCGTCTTCATTTCTTCGGCCGCCAGTTTCGCCTTGCTCAGATTGGTCGATGCTGCATGTCGCGCCTCTTCAGCCTTCGAAGCGAGCATCATCCCACCCACGGCCAGAACCGGACCGGCCACGATACCACCCAGCACTGCAGCGCCGCCTGCCATGCCGAAACCGCCTGCGCTCAAGGCGCCGCCGCCAAGCCATGCGAGAGTTGCGTTGGTGGCGGCGACGCCGCTGAGGCCCGCAATCGCAGTACCGCCTGCCGTAGATGCCAGCGCGCCGACTCCGCCGTACGCTGCCAGCCCCGCCAGGCCGCCCGCTCCCAAGGCGGTAACGCCGCCGGTCACGACATCCTGCATCTCGAGCGCCGAGCGCTCGATGGCGCGCAAGTCGTTGTGACTCAGTCCGGCAAGCTTGAATTCATCTTTCAGGCGCTGGTCCTGAAAATCAATGTTTTTGATCCTCGAAAATGCTTCGACGAAGGGGATGAGCTTCGACTCATACGTGCTGAATTTGAGCTTGCCAAGCTGGTTCAGCGAACGCTGGGCTTTTTCGCGCGCCGCTTCCAGTTCGCTCGTTGCCGTGTTGAAGATGTCCTGCGCTTCGGAATTGAGAGATTTGGCCTTGTCGAAGTCGCTCTTTGCGTCCAGACCTTTTTTGACGCCATAACTGCCAGCGAGAATAGCTGCACCAGCGATGAGGAAAGGGATAGGCATCGTTTTTCTCTTCTGTTCTAAATGGATTTGAGTAACTGATTGGATGGGATGATGCGATTTAAATTCAACAATCTTGAAAGCGACAATATGCAAGCACTGAAATGTCGCTGACCCACGCGACAATCATTCTACAATTAATGCCTTCAGGAAAAACTCTCGAAAAATTTCAAAAATGATTCTTCGATAGGATCTTTTTTTGCAGTTGGCAATACAATCGATATAAGCCTATGAGTTGGCGTTACCCACCGCCTGTTTTCCCTACGCCGCGTGGCGGCGGTACTTTCCTGAGCTTGCTTGACCTTACCGTGTTGAATCAAATCCGCTGCCAGGAGTGGTACGCGTGGAGCGATGCATCGAGCGAGATGTTGCCTGGCTATTTCCTACCGCTGGTGCACGGCCTTATCTGGGGGATTCAACCAAAGCTGAGGTGCGTCAGTCATGCATAATGATGGCCTCCCGTTCGTGGGCCACATGACTCTTGAGAAAATTCGCATGAGCGACAACGTCAACGCAGCAGTGCAAATTACAAGCAACGATATCGACGTCGGCGTCCGCATCGCGCAAGCCCTCGTGCACCAGGCGACATCCACGCAGGGCACGCCCATCGTCTACAAGGACCTGCTCAGACTGGCGCGGCAATTGCACCCCAAGGATCTGATCCTCGACCGCGCAGTCCCGGTCGGCATCGGCGCCAAGCTGCTGTTCGTCGAGGCATTCTGCGCAGCCAATGCCTGCCCGAACCTGGCCTGCCTCGCCGTCAACCCAACCACCATGCGCCCGCCCGAACGCTACCAGGGCGACTGGGACGCTGACCGACGCGCCGTCGCCGCCTTTGACTGGTCCGCCGTCGATGCGCAACTGACCACCTACGCCAGCCAGGCACGCGCGCTGGTGCCCGCCCGCCTGAAACCCCGCAAGGAGCGGCCTGCCGACGTTTCGTGGTACGCCTATTTCTGCTCGCACCGCAAGGAATGCGAATGGATCAAGCAAGAAGACAAGCAAGAGATCATCAACCTGATCATGGCTGGCCTCGATCCGGAGACCTCGCTCAAGCGCGTCCAGGCGGCAAAGGCCGAGTTCGGCGAACCGGCGTAATCACGCCACCGCCACCCGCAACTCCCCGGTGCGATCCAGCACGTAGTGATCCAGATCGCGCGCCAGCATCAAGTTGCCGCTGTACTGCGCGCGCGCCTCATCCTCGAGCAGCGACATCGGCAGCGCGCCATGGTCCTGATAGCGTGGACTGAAATGGGTCAACACCAGGTTGCGCACGCCGGCCTGTTCGGCAAAGCGCGCCACCCGCATCGCCGAACTGTGCTGCGGCCCGGGCCCGATCTTTTGCAGCACTTCTTCGGTGTAGGTTGCCTCGTGCACCAGCACGTCGGCGCCATGCGCCGCGGTGGCCAGCAACTCGGGCCGATCATTGTCGCCGGCGACCACGATACGGCGGGCACGGCGCGGCGGCAGCAGGTAGTCGCTGGCCGCAATATGGCGCCCATCGTCCAGCGTCACATCGCGTCCTTGCTGAATCTCGCCCCATAGCGGCGACGCCGGCACCGCATCTGCACGCAATTTATCGGTATCGAGCCGGCGCTCCATCGCGGCCTCGGTGAACCCGTATGCCCAGCACGGCACGCCGTGCGACAGCGCCGTCGCTTCCACCGCCAACTCGGGCAGGAGCGGCGCGGCAGCCAGGTCGGCGGGCGTCAGCCAGACAAGGGGGAAGGGCAGACTCAGCTGGCTGGCCACCATGATGCATTCAATCATCGCGCGCAGCGGCGGCGGGCCGACGATCGTCAGCGCGTCGCTGCGGCCCGACATCGCGGCGCTGGCGAGCAGCCCCGGCAGCCCGTAGCAATGGTCGCCATGCATGTGGGTGATGAACACGGCGCGCAGGCTCATGATCGACAGGGGCGTGCGCAGGATGCGGTGCTGCGTGCCTTCGGCGCAGTCGATCAGCACCCATTGCCTGGCGCCACGAAGGCGCAGCGCCAGGCCGGACATATTGCGTTGCCGGGTCGGCGTGCCGGCGGAGGTACCCAGGACAATGATTTCCATAAGCGGTTCTGTAGAGGTTATCTCGCCATTATCCGGAAAGACGACCGGAACAGGCGCGCAGGCACACGCACGTCATCTTCGATTAGTTAGCTACGCTTTGAGATTTCTCAACATGGTGGCCGTACATTCATAACGGGGCGCACTTGCATGGCGCGCTGGTGTCAGACCTGGAGGGAGTGCCGCCATTGTGGCGGCCATGCCCGACCTCTCGTGAAGGAAAACATCATGCGTACTTATTTACCGCATGCCGCGTGCGCGGCAGCGGCCGCCGCATTGCTGGCGGCAGCGCCAGGCGCCGCAGCACAAGCTCAGCAGCAGCAGCCGCAGCCGCAACAGCCGCAGCAACCACAGTCACCCGACAGCATGGCAGGCCAGCAGCAAGTGCCGATCGCCGCCATCAGTTGCACCCGCACCGGCCCGCCACCAACGCCCGTCGCGCCGGACTCCGAAGTACTCGGCGCCATCGACGGCGCGTATCGCCTGTCGAACGGGCAAAAGCTCGGCCTGGCCAGCCTCGACGAACGTGTCGTGGCCGACTTCGGCCGCTGGCACCAGATCCCGCTGGTGGCGGTCGGCCCCGCCCGGTTCGAATCGCGCGATGGCCTGGTGCGGCTGCGTTATGAATCCGACGAGCGGGTCGACCGGATCATCGTCAGCTATCCGGCCGACCGGCGCGGCCGCTACGTCAACGTCTGCTGACGCGGCCGATCAGCGCGCACCCGAATGCGATGACGATGCCGATGCCGAAACAGCCATCATCGGCGCCGCAAACGGCGTCACGCCAAACAGCAGCGAGCGATGCGCGCCGACGCCTGCCATGGCGCCATCGGCCACCGAGAGCGCCACCGAGCTGGCGGCGCGCATCGCGTCGCCTGCTGCGAATACGGCCGGCACCGTGGTCTGGCGCGATTCGTCCGTGCGAATGAATGGCCCCAGCGGCCCTTCATCGAATGCGCAACCGAGTAGCTGAGCAATCGGGCTGCTCATGTGCACGCGCCCATACGTGAACAGCCCGGTCATGATCTCTTGCCGTCCGTCTTCGAGCACCACGGTGGCGACATTCACCAGCCGCAGCACCGGCGTGTCGTCGACCTGCACGCCGCGCGCCTGCAGATCGGCCCGCTGCGCGTCGTCGAGCGGGCACACGCCGTTGGTGAAGAACGTCACGTGCCCCCAGTGCGGCAGCATCTGCGCCTGGTGCACCGACAGCGGGCCGCTTGCCAGCACGCCGATGCGGCCTTCGTTCAGCTCGTAGCCATGGCAGTAGGGGCAGTGGAACACGCTCTTGCCCCAGCGCTCGGCCAGGCCGTCGATGTGCGGCAGGTCGTCGCGCACCCCCGTGGCCAGTACGAGGCGCGCCCCGCGCACGGTCCTGGCGTCATCGAGTTCGACGACAAACGCGTGTCCATCGCTACCGCCGTCATGGCGCGCGGCAGTCGCCGTGCCGTCATGCCAGGCCACATTGGGATAGGCGGCGACGTTGGCGCGGCCCTCGGCGGCGATGTCGGCAGCCGGCTGGCCGTCGCGGGTCAGGAAGCCGTGCGAACTGGTCGCGAAGCGGTTGCGGCGGTGGCCGGCGTCCACCACCAGGATATGGCGTCGTGCGCGCGCCAGTTGCAGCGCGGCCGACAGGCCGGCATAGCTGCCGCCGATGACGATGACGTCGTAATCTGTTGTCGATGCAGGTGTCGGTTCAGTCGTGTTCATGCTGGGGCCTCGTAGGAAGGTGGTTGTCGTAGCGTCCGTTGAAATCGCGCGACAGGTCAGCGAGGCTCACCTGGCCCAGGCGCTCGACCAGCAGCGCCTCGGCTTCGGCAAACGCGCCTTCGAGCGAGGCGTTCACCACGCGCTCGACCAGGCATTCGCTATGTTCGTTGCGGTTGCCCATCGCGAACACGGTGGGCGCGCCGACCGCGTCGTAGACGTCGCGCAGCGTGACCCGGGCCAGGTCGCACGTCACGGTCCAGCCGCCGCCGTGGCCGCGCTCCGAGCTGATGTAGCCGCGCTCGCGCAGGCCGGCCAGCACGCGCCGCACAAGCACCGGGTTGGTGCCCAGCATGCCAGCCATCTGCTCCGAGGTCATGGGGCGGTCGCTGTGGGCCAGGTGCAGCAGCACGTGGAGGACGGAAGAGAGTTTGCTATCGCGTTTCATGTAACTAATGATAGTACAAATTCGGGCGGCATGTAATAACGTGACCAATAACGTGGATTTACGGCAGATCGGTGCGGGAAGCGATGGGGCCGGTCGATTTACGTGGCAGCTTCAACGTCGGCAAGTACCACCACATATACGTGCTCACGCACGCGCCGATCACGCCCATCATCATCAGGATCGCGACGTTGTCGAAGTGCCGCGACGACCATGCCATCGACCCCCACAACATTACGGTCGCGACGATCTTGCCCTTGAGCGGGATGCCGTGGCCGGCTTCGAAATTGGCCAGGTACTTGCCGAACACCCGGTGTCCGAGCAGCCAGCGGTGCAGGCGCACCGAGCCGCGTGCGAAGCATGCCGAGGCCAGCAGCAGGAAGGGCGTGGTGGGCAGCAATGGCAGGAAAATGCCGAGAATGCCCAGCAGCACAGCCAGCACGCCGGCGACGTTATAGAAAACTTTCATGGCGCTACTCTAGCACCCTGGCATCGAGCTTGTCGAAATGACCAGCACAAGTGGATCCCGTGCGACTTTACAACAGTGACACGCCGTTGACCCGTGTATCGTTACGAAACTTTTAGTTCCAGCTTGCAACTTTAATTGTGCAATTGAGTATAATGGTGTGCTCGACGACGGGCGCGTTCGTTCGGCAGCACCAGGAATTGTTCTCAACGCCCGGCTACCTATTCCCTCTGCTGGCCGTTTGTTGCCTGGCTCGACCCGGCCACCTTTCATGCCTTATCCCAGTTCGTCCAATCCTCTCGTGGCCATGTTCGGTGGCTACTTCCAGCGCCGCGTATTGCGTCAGCTGTCGCTGTACCTCGCCCTGATGCTGGTGGTGGTGTGGGGCCTGGTGGCGGTCGAGCAGGCGCGCTTCGCCACGCTGGCCGAAGCCGGCAGCAAGAACAATGTGCAGAACCTGTCGCGCGCATTCGCGGAAGAGGTCAAGGCCACCGTCGGGCTGGTCGACCTGTCGCTGATCCAGCTGCGCGGAACCTGGCAGCGCGACCCGGCCGACTTCGCCCAGGGCGTGGCCGAGCACACGCGCCATTTGCGCATGCCGATCCATATCGCCGTCACCGATGCCGGCGGCCGTCTGCTGTATTCGAATGACGCCACCGCACCGCACGAACTGGCGCTTGGCGACCTGCCGCAGTTCGCCATCCACCGCACGCAGGCAGCCGATCGGTTGTACGTTGGCCGGCCCGAGAGGCCGCACGCCGGCGACCAGTGGACGGTGCAGTTCACGCGCCCGATCCGCGATGCCGGCGGGCGCCTGACGGGCGTGATCGCCGCGTCGATCCCGCCATCGTATTTCCTGCGTTTCTACGACAGCATCGATCTCGGGTCGGATGCGACGGTGAGCCTGATGCGCCTGGACGGCACCATCGTCGCGCGCAGCTCGCGCGTGGACGGCAACCGCCACATGGGAGGAACCATCGCCGGCGCGCCGCAAATAGTGGCCAAGGGTAGCAGCGGCATGTTCCGCAAGGTCAGCTCGCTTGACCGCATCGACCGCTTCTATGCCTGGCACAAGCTGCCCGACTATGGCCTGGTGGTCACGGTGGGCCAGGCCGTGCACGATGCCGAAGCGCGCTTTGCCCAGCAAGGTTCTGTAATGCGCAATGCCGGCGTGATCGTGTCGCTGGTGCTGGGCTTTCTCGGTTGGGCGGCGATCGGCGCAGCCGACCGGCGCCGGCGCGCGCTCAAGGCGCTGGCCGCAGCCGAAGCGCGCTGGAAGCTGGCATTGAACGCCGCCGGCGACGGCGTCTGGGACTGCGACGTCACCAAGGGCACGGCGCTGCTCTCGCCAAGCGCGCAGCGCATCCTCGACAGCGAACACGCCACCGTGTCGTGGTTCGGCAGCAAAGGCATCGCCGAGCTGGTGCACCCGGACGAATTCGAGGCCGTGCGCACGGCCCTGCGCGAACACATCGAGGGCGTGACGCCCGACTACGCGATGATGCACCGGATCCGCATGCGCGACGGCAGCTGGCGCTGGATCGAGGCGCGCGGCACGGTCACCGAACGGGGCGAGCGCGGCGAGCCGCTGCGCATGGTCGGCACGTTCTCGAACATCGACGCGCGCAAGCAGGAAGAAGAGCGCATGCGGCGCATGGCGCATGAAGACGCGCTGACGAAACTGCCCAACCGCGTGCTGCTCGATGACCGGATGCGCCAGGCGATCCTGGTCGCGGCGCGCGACGGCCATAAGGTGGGCCTGATCTATTTTGACCTCGACAAGTTCAAGCCGGTCAACGACACCCATGGCCACGCGGTGGGTGACCGCCTGCTGCGCATGGTGGCCGAGCGTGTGCGCGCGGTGCTGCGCGATTCGGACACGCTGGCGCGCGTGGGCGGCGACGAATTCGCCGTGCTGCTGCCGCGCTGCGCGCAGGCCCAGGACACCGAACGCGTGGCTGACGCCATCCTGGCCTGCCTCGAGCAACCGTTCATGGACGATGTGGGCGAACTGAATATCTCGGGCAGCCTCGGTTACGCGCTGTATCCCGATTGCGGCGACGATGGCGAAGCACTGCTGCACAGCGCCGACCTGGCGATGTACGACGCCAAGGCGCACGGGCGCAACCGGATTTCGGGCTCTTACCGCACGCGGGTGGGCTGACGGCCGCAGGCCGCCATCACGGCGCCCCCACATCAGGCTCGGCCAGCGCCGGCAGCACATGCGCCGTATGCCGCGGCAGGTAGATGGTCACCGTGGTGCCGGCCCCCGGCTTGCTCGCCAGCCGGATCTGCCCCCCGCTCTGGCGCACGAAGCCATGCGCCATCGACAATCCCAGCCCGGTGCCTTTGCCTTCCGGCTTGGTTGTGAAGAACGGCTCGAACGCGTGTTCCATGACCTCTGGCGGCATGCCGTGGCCATCGTCGGCCACCGTGATCATCACGTAGTCGCCCGGCGCCAGTTCGGCGTCGAGCTGGCAGGCGGCGGCGTCGATCGTCACGTTCGCCAGGCGCAGCGCGATGTTACCGCCGCCTTCCATCGCGTCGCGCGCATTGATGATCAGGTTGAGCAGCACGTGTTCGAGCTGGTTCGGGTCGACCAGCGTCGGCCACAGGTCGGGCGGGCTGCTGCGCTCGAGCGAGACGGCGTCGCTGGCGGCGCGCTGCAGCAGGCTGTCGCTGCGTTCGAGGAGCTCGGCCACGTTCACCACGCTCGGATGCAGCGGCTGGCGCCGCGCGAACGCGAGCAGCTGGCCGGCCAGTTTCGAGCCCCGTTCGACCGCGTCGAGCACATTGTGCAGGCGCTTGCGCGTGGGCGGGCCGTCGGCGCGCAGCATCAGCTGCACATTGGCGCTGATGATGTGCAGGATGTTGTTGAAGTCGTGCGCCACGCCGCCGGTGAGCTTGCCGACCGCTTCGAGCTTCTGGGCGCGGTGCATGGCCAGGCGCGCTTCGACCAGGCGCGCCTGGCGTTGCAGCTCGCGCTCTTCGGCGGCGCGCCGCGACGTGATGTCGCGCACGAACACGGTGGCGCCGGCGCCATCCGCTGGCGGCAGCAGCGCCACCGCCAGTTCTACCGGCACGCGCCGCCCACTCGTGTGCAGCACCTCGGTTTCGGTCGGCTGGCCCGGCAATGGGCCCACGCCGCTGCGGGCGAAGGTGTCGAAGGCGCTGCGGAAGGCCGCATGCCGCTCTGCCGGCAACAATTTCTCGGCCGGGCAGCCGATCGCTTCTTCGGCTTCCATGCCGAAGATCTGCGAAGCCTGCGCGTTCCAGTCGGTCACGCGGCCCTGGCGGTCGAGCGCGACGAAGCCGTCGTAGGCGGTTTCCAGGATCACGCGGATGCGGCGGCCGTCGGCGGCGATGCGGTCGTGCGACTCGCGTAGTTCGAGCGTCATCGTGTGCGCCAGTTCCAGCGCGCGCCGGCGCGACCCGGCCAGCAGCCACACGACCAGGCTGGCGAGCGCGCCGAGCACGATGCCGGCCAGGCCGATCATGTACGGGCGGGCATTGTCGAGCGTGGCTTCGAGCGCGGCGCTGGAACCCATCCGCACGGTCCAGACGCGGCCCGCGATCATCATCCTGGTGGTGGTGGACAGGCGCGGGGCCGTGTGCGTGGCGACGCCGGCCGACTGGTACAGCAACGTGGCCGGCGTGGGGGTGTCGCCATCGTGGATCGTGATGTCGAGTTCCGGCGCGCTGGCGCCGCCCACGCCGCGCATCAGGTCATTCATGCGAAACGGCGCGTAGATCCAGCCGGTCAGCGCGGCGCGGCGCTGGAGCACATCGTCAGTCAGGCGCCCGGTGCGGTATACCGGCAGGTACATCAGTACGCCCGACTCGACGCTGCCGTTGTCTTCCTGGATCAGCACCACCTTGCCGCTCAGGGCCGCCTGGCCGCTGTCGCGGGCCGCGAGCAGCGCCGCGCGGCGCACCGGTTCACTGGCCATGTCGAAGCCGAACGCGCGCAGGTTGCGCGCATTGAACGGCTCGATGTGCGAAATCACCGCGAGCAGCGGGGCCGATGTCGCGACGCCCGGCGCCGGCTGCACGCGGTAGCCGGGAAAGCCATCGGCGCGCACCTGTTCCTCGTGCGCGGCCACGTCGTCCGGCGCCAGTGCGGTGGCGATGCCGAGCGCGCCGATGCCGGGAAAACTCTGGTGCAGGCCGAGGCTCTGATGATACTCGGCGAACACGGCGCGCGGCAGGTCGACCGAACCGCGCACGAAGCCGCGCGCGCTATGCAGCACCTGCTCGTAGACGAGCATGCGCCGGCTGATGTTGTCGGTCATCGCGCGGGTGCGATAATCGAAGGCTTCGCGCAGCTGCGCCTCGGCATTGCGCTGCGCGCTCGACCAGGCCACCCAGGTCACCAGCAGCGTGATCGCGAACACCAGCAGCGCCATCAATAGTGGCGCGTGGCCGGCGGCGGGCGGCGGCGGGGCAGGGGGGCGGGTGGCGGTCTGCTGCATGTCCTTCGATGGTGCAGCCGTAGCGGCGCAGTGGATGGGAGCGGTAGAGTTTGCACAGAATACGCACCATGGCATTCGCGGGGCGCACGCAAGTTTGCTAATTAATTAATGAATTACATTGCCAGGCATTTTGCTTGTTCGTTTATTTGATGAAATATTCTAGCCTGAATTGTCCAGCGTGTAAGTACGCAGGTGCTGCATGAAGCCATTCTTGCGCCGGCACTGGCCATTGACCGCGCTGGCCGCTGCAATTGGCTTGCTGCTGGTGTGGAGCATGCTGGCCCCGGTCAAGGGCGGCAGCCATCAACTGCTGCTGGCGTTCCCGCCCGGGGTGTCGGTGGGTGGCATGGCCGTGCCGGCTGAAATCCGCCTGACGCGGGGCGTGCAGGATGTGCTGCTTTTGCGCAACAACGACCGGGTGCCGGTCGTGTTCGGGCCGCTCAAGGTCGCGCCCGGGCGCGAGGTGCGCCTGCCGTTTGGCGAAGAAGGGGTGTTCGAGTATGCCTGCCCGCCGGTGCTGGGCAAGGCCGTGCGGGTGCGCGTGGTGGCCGCGCCCGGGCCTGGCTGGCCGCGACTGGCCTGGCGCCTGGACAGCCTGCGCCAGGCGGTGCGCTACCTGCCGCTGCGTTCGCCAAACGACTGAAGCGCCCCCTGAACGAGGCAATTCGGGCCGTTGCGTGGCCCCCCAATCGTGTCCCGCGTTGGCGACGATTCTGTCATCATAAGCCCATGTCGACGATTTCCATGCCACTGTTCCCGCTCAGTACGGTGCTGTTTCCGGACGGGGTGTTGCCGCTGCAGGTGTTCGAGGTGCGCTATCTCGACATGATCAGCCGCTGCATCCTCGACGGCACCCCGTTCGGCGTCGTGCTCCTCACCAGCGGACAAGAGGTGCGCAAGCCCGATGCCGAGCAAGAGCGCTTCGTAGCGGCCGGCACGATCGCCTCGGTCACCGAAACCACCACTGAAACACCGGGCCTGCTGCAGGTGCTGTGCCGGGGTGGGGCGCGCTTCAATGTCGTTACCGCCGAGCAGCGCGTCAACGGCCTGTGGATGGCCGAGGCCGAGCTGGCCGAAGAAGACCAGACCGTGCGCATTCCATCCGAGCTGCAGGGTGCGTCCGACGCGCTCGACCGGGTGCTCAATTCGCTGCACGAGGTGCCGCAGCACCGCTGGCCGGTGCAGCCGCCGTTCCGGCTCGACGACTGCGGCTGGGTCGCCAATCGCTGGTGTGAGCTCTTGCCATTGCCCAACCAGCAAAAGCACAATATGCTGATGCTCGATAACCCCGTGATCCGCCTCGAATTGCTGCACGATGTCCTCGACGAACATGGGTTGATCACTTCCTAGCCGCTCATCAAGGCCCAGCCAGCATGACATTCTCGGACGACCTGCTCATTGCGTACATCAACGGCGACCTCGCCGAACCGGCGCGTGCGGCGGTCGAGCGGGCGACGCGGGCCGATCCGATCCTGGCGGCGCGTGTGGCCCAGCACCGCGCCGAGTTGCGCAGCCGACATGGGCGCAGCGTCGGCGTCTCGGCCAATGGCCACGATGGCGGCGCCAGCGCGCAGCGCGCGGTGCCGTACGGGGCCAAGGTCGTGCACCTGAACAGCCTGCGCCCGGGGCGCCCGATGCCGTCGCCACAGCCCAAGCCGGGCCGTTTCGGGGGCTTGCACTGGGTCACGCTGGCCGCGGCGCTCCTCGGCAGCGCCGCGCTGGGCGCGATCGGCTGGCATCACCTGGGGCAGGGCCCCGGCCTGGCCATGCTCGACCATGACAACGGCGTGCTGGTTGCGCGCGGCGCGCTGGTGGCGGCCCTCGACGATCAACTGGCCACGCCGGGCCCGTCCGACAGCGGCGTGCGCATCGGCGTCACCTTCGTGGCAAAAGATGGCGGCTACTGCCGCAGCTTCGTGGTCGACACCACGGCGGGCCTGGCTTGCCTGCGGCGCGGGCGCTGGACGATTCCGATCCTGTCCCAGGGCACGGCCGGCGCCGCCTGGCTCGACGGCAGTATCCCGCCGCCAGCCGTGCGCGCCGCCATCGAGGCGCGCATCGCCGGCAGCGCGCTCGATCCCGCCGCCGAACGCGCCGCCCAGCGACGCGGCTGGGCGCGGTGAACAGGCTGGCTACCCAACCTGCGGGCCTCGCAGTATTTCTTCTGATAAACTGCTTAAAAAAGTGGCGGGCATATACACCGATGCCGATTTCGGGTATCTTGTCACCCGCTAAAAGTGTCTCTACGTCCGCTTTCTTCGGCCCGCTTGCAGGCCAATCATCCGGTCCCGCCGCCTTGCGCGTGCGGCCGGTTTCCGTTGTCATCCCCCGCTGCGTGCTGCCGATCGCGATGGGTAAAACATGCCCGATCGTAGAGCTGAACAAATGAATGCCCGAAAAAACTATGTCTGATACCCCGAACAATACCGAAGTCGTTGTCACGCCAGGCGTGGATGTGCTGGTCGCCGCCGACGCCGTCCCGGTCGTGCGCTTTGCCGATTTCGGCCTGGCGCCGGAAATCCTGCGCGCGCTGACGGACCAGGGCTATGTCCACCCGACGCCGATTCAGGCCGAGGCGATTCCGGTCGTGCTGCAGGGCCGCGACGTGATGGGCGCCGCCCAGACCGGCACCGGCAAGACAGCGGGCTTCTCGCTGCCGATCATCCAGCTGTTGATGCAGCACGCCAACGCCAGCATGTCGCCGGCGCGCCACCCGGTGCGCGCGCTGATCCTGGTGCCGACCCGCGAGCTGGCGGTGCAGGTGGCCGAGAACGTCAAGGCCTACGCCAAGCACACGCCGCTGCGCGCCACCGTCGTGTTCGGCGGCATGGACATGAAGCCGCAGACCGAGCTGCTGCGCCGCGGTGTCGAGATCGTCATTGCCACGCCGGGCCGCCTGCTCGACCATATCGAACAGAAGAACGTCAGCCTCGGCCAGGTCCAGATGCTGGTGATGGACGAAGCCGACCGCATGCTCGACATGGGCTTCCTGCCCGACCTGCAGCGCATCATCAACCTGCTGCCAAAGCAGCGCCAGAACCTGATGTTCTCGGCCACCTTCTCGCCCGAGATCAAGAAGCTGGCCAACACCTTCCTGAACAATCCGCTGACCATCGAAGTCGCGCGCAGCAATGCCACCGCCGACAAGGTCACGCAGATCGTCTACAAGGTCGACGAAGGCCAGAAGAGCGATGTCGTCGAGCACCTGATCCGCTCGCGCAACCTGAAACAGGTGATCATCTTCTCGAACACCAAGATCGGCGCCTCGCGCCTGTCGACGCACCTGGAAAAGCGCGGCATCAAGGCCTCGGCGATCCACGGCGACAAGACCCAGCAAGAGCGCATGGCGGCCCTGGACGCGTTCAAGGATGGCGGCGTCGAAGTGCTGGTGGCGACCGACGTCGCCGCGCGCGGCCTCGACATCACCGACCTGCCGGCGGTGATCAACTACGACCTGCCATACAACGCCGAAGACTATGTGCACCGGATCGGCCGCACCGGCCGCGCCGGCGCTTCGGGCGACGCGCTGTCGGTGTATTCGGACAAGGACGAGCGCTTGCTGGCTGACATCGAAAAGCTGATCAAGCAGACGATCACGCGCGGCACGCTCGATGGGTTTGTGGCGCCGGTCAGCCGTGGGCGTGACGCCGCTGGCAGCCGCGAATTCGGCCGTGACTCGGGCCGTGAATCCGGTCGCGACGCCAGCCGTCCACCGCGCGACGCCAGCCGCGAATTCGTGCGCGACGGCAGCCGCGATGCGGTCGCGCCGCGCGATGCCGAACGTGGTCCGGCTCGCGGCCCGCATCGCGATGCCGACGCTGGCCGTGGCGCGCCGCGCACGCCACGCACCGGACCGGGCCCGGGTTCGCGCCGCGAGCGCGTCGATCCATGGTTCCTCAAGCCATACGAGCCAGCCAGCAACCCGCGCAAGGACGTCAATGACGGCTTGAGCGCGCCGGCCAAGCCGGGCAAGCAGAAGCTGGCGTTCCTGCTCGGTGGCGGGCCTAAGTAAGCTGACGCAGACCGGTCAGGGCGCGCGTTTCAGCGCCGCTGCGATCCGGTCCAGCAAGTCCTGGTGCTGGTAGGGCTTGGCCAGCACGTTCAGGCCATCGCTGCCCAGGTCCGAGCCCGGCAGTTGTTCCATGTAGCCGGTCGTGACCAGCACCGGCAACCCGGGCAGCCGCGCATGGACGTGCTCGATCAGTTCCAGGCCGTTCATTCCGCCCGGCATGATCACATCGGTAAACAGCAGGTCGAACCTCTGGTCGGTATCGAGGATCTCGAGCGCTCGCTCGCCGCTGTCCGCCGCCACCACGTCATACTCCGCCATCTGCAGCATCGCCTCGGCCAGTTCGCGCACATCCTGGTTGTCCTCGACCAGAAGGATGCGGCAGCGCCGTTTGTCATCCGCGCCCGGGTCCTGCGGCGTGGCGTCGGTGCCGGCATCACCCTCGGCCTGGTCGGCCACCCGGAAGATCATGCGCACCTGCGTGCCATGCCCGGGTTCGCTGTCGATGTCGAGCCGGCCATGTGACTGCTGCACGAAGCCGTGCACCATCGCCAGGCCCAGGCCCGTACCCGGGCCCTTGGTGGTGAAAAACGGTTCGGTTGCGCGGCGCCGCACATCGGGCGTCATGCCCTGGCCCTCGTCATGTACGCAAATACAGATGTACTCGCCGGCGCGCAGGCCCAGCTGGCGGCGCCGTTCTTCGGTCAGCACCGCCGTGCCGACCTTGACTGCGCCGCCGGCCGGCATCGCGTCGCGCGCATTGAGCACCACGTTAAGCAGCGCCATCTCGAGATAGGTCGGATCGATCGTGCAGGCTGGCAAGCCTGGCTTGAGGTCGAGTTGCAGGTCGATTTTTTCGCCCAGCGTGCGCACCAGCATGTCGGAGAACTCGACGACCAGGCTGTTCAGGCTCAGGCGTTTCGGTTCGAGCCGCTGCTTGCGCGCGAAGGTCAAGAGTTGCTGGGTGAGCTTGGCCGCCTGCATCGTCGCGCGCTGGGCGCGCCGGATCGGCTCGACCGCCCTGTGCTGGCCTTCAGTGCCCAGCAGCGCCACATCGAGGTTGCCGTTGATAACTTGCAGCAGGTTGTTGAAATCGTGCGCCATGCCGGCCGACAGCTGGCCGATCGCTTCCATCTTTTGCGCCTGCAGAAATGACTCCTGGTTGGTGCGGCGCTCGGTGATATCCATCTGCGAGGCGAAGAAGAACAGCAATTGCCCTTCCTGATCGAAGATCGGGCCAAAAAACAGCGCGTTCCAGAATGGCGTGCCGTCGGCCTTGTAATTGAGCAGGTCGACGGCGACGGCGCGCGCTTCCTCGACGGCCTGGCGCAGTTCGGCCACGGTAGCGCGGTCGGAGTCGGGGCCCTGCAAGAAGCGGCAGTTGCGACCCATGATGTCTTGCTGCTTGTAGCCGGTCAGGTCTTCAAACGCGCCGTTGGCAAACACGATCGGGTTGTCGGGCTGGCGCGGGTCGGTGATCAGCATCGGCATGCGCGTCATCTCGACGGCGGCGAAAAAGATGTTGCCGCGCTCGTCCAGGCCGCCGTGTTCGATATAACTGGCCTGCCAATGGTTCACGCCGGGATTGTCCGCGGGCGGGCCCATCGGGTTGACGGCATTGCCTTCGACCTGGCCGGCGGCCGGTACGCCGCGGCTCTGGCCGCCTCCTTGCACATCGAGATTTTTCTTGAGCGTGTCGTCCTTTGGTGGTCCGAGTACCATGCGTGTCCTTGTGCGTCGGGGGCCGGGACGGCGTTGCCGCAGACATCCCGGAATATGCCGTTCACTGTAATGGCATGGCCCGTAGCGCTTCCGTTCGTGAGCGCACCAAACGCGCCTCGACATTCCGACGCGATCGCTTTCCCAGTCCCCGGAAAATGACGCCCGGCATCCCGAAATGGCGTGCGATAATGTTGCGTTTAAGCTATCTTGCTGACCGGCTATAAGGCCGCGCATCTTCATCGGGGAATCCTCTTGCATACCGAACGTCAGGCAGTCCTTGCTGCTCAACATTTACCGTACCGGGCAGACATCGATGGCATGCGCGGCATTGCAGTGGCCATTGTGGTGCTGTTCCATGCTTTCCCGACCCTGATCCCCGGCGGCTTCATCGGCGTCGACATCTTTTTCGTGATCTCCGGCTATCTGATTTCGAAGATCTTGATCGCCGAGTTCGAGACGAAGACGTTCAGCTATGCGCATTTCTATGCCCGGCGTGCCAGGCGCATCTTTCCGGCCCTGATCCTGGTGATGGCGGCCACGCTCGCCTTCGGCTGGCTCGCGCTGTTCCCGGACGAATTCAAGATGCTTGGCAAGCATATTGTCGGCGGCTCGACCTTCCTGTCGAACGTGTTCCTGTGGTTCGAAGTCGGCTATTTCGACACAGCTTCCGAAACCAAGCCGCTGCTGCACCTCTGGTCGCTGGGCATCGAAGAGCAGTTCTACATTTTCTGGCCGATCCTGCTGGCACTGGCGTTCCGGTTCCGGACCAAGCTGTTCTGGCCGACCATGACGCTGCTGGCGGTGTCCATGCTGGTCAACGTCGCCGGTATCGACAAATACCCGAGCGCGACCTTCTATTCGATCGCCAGCCGCGCCTGGGAATTGCTGATCGGCGCCCTGCTCGCGCATCTGTCACTGCAAAAGGTCTCGGTCTTTTTCGGCAGCGTACGCAGTCCTGCCGCGAGCGGCGCCGGTATGGAGACCCGGCCGCTGTTCGATTCGGACAGCGTGGCCGGCCGCAACCTGCTGTCGGTTGCCGGCCTGGCCCTGATCGTCCTGGCCTGCACGCTGGTCCGCGGTGGCAAGGGTTTCCCGGGCTGGTGGGCGCTGCTGCCGACCCTGGGCGCAGCCTGCCTGATCGCCGCCGGTCCCCGCGCCTGGTTCAACCGCGTCATCCTGTCGAACCGGGCCATCGTCTGGATCGGCCTGATCAGCTATCCGCTGTATCTGTGGCACTGGCCGCTGCTGTCGTTTGCGCAGATCGTCGAATCCGGCGTGCCGGCCCTGACAATTCGTATCGGGGCGGTGCTGGTGGCGGTGCTGCTGGGGTGGCTGACCTTTTACGTGCTCGAGCAACCGATCCGCCGCCGCGGCCAGCGCAGCAATACCGTCGCCATCGTGCTGGCGCTGCTGGTCGTCTTGCTGGGGTGTATCGGCAACTGGGTGTACAACAAGAATGGCATGCCGGCGCGGGCGCACATCGTCGAGAATGCGAATCTGCAGAAGGCGCTGATCCTGGTCGAGGACGGCGCCAACGTTGCCGCATGCAAGAAACGCTACGGCTTCGACGTGGTCTACAAGTATTGCCTGCTGGCGCAGGTCGACCAGCCGCCAACGGTCGCGCTGATCGGCGACAGCCACGCCTACCATGTCGTGGCCGGCCTGACGAAATATTATGGAGAGCAGGGCGAGAACCTGCTGTTTCTGGGAACGCGCATTCCCTACTTCGGCGTCAAGCCCGAGCCGAACGACATGTATCAGGAAGCGACGCCGCAGATGCTCGATATCGCGTTGACGACGCCGAGCATCAAGACCGTCGTCATCTCTACCGCCATCAAGCACAATATCGAGTGGGAAGACGGCAAGCAGTACGTCGACAAACTGCGCAACACCCTGAAAACCTTCGTGGACGCCGGCAAGCGGGTCGTCTATTTCTACGACGTGCCGCTGCTGGACTTCGAGCCGCGCGCCTGCATCAAGCGGGCAGGTGTGGCCAGCTCGACCACGAATCGCGCGTGCGCAATGGACACCGCCGCATTCCAGAAAGCCTATGGCGCGCACCGCGAGATCGTGGCGTCGGTGCTGAAGGAATTCCCGTCGATTACCGTGTTCGATCCGGTCAGGTACCTGTGCGATGCAACGCATTGCAAGGCAATGATCGATGACAAGCTGATGTACCGCGACATCAGCCATCTGACCTACGAAGGCGACCTGTACATCGGCGCGAAATTCGCCCAGGAGCAAAAGCTCAAGGCCGCGGCGCCGGCGCCTCGGCCTCACTCAGAATCAGCTCGCTGATCCCGATCCCAAGCTTGCGCGGATCTCCCGGTGTCCCGGTCTCTTGCGGGGACGTCGGTCGCGGCACCTCGATGGTCAAGTTGCGCTGCGCTGCGTCGGTCGTCAGGTACAGGTTGATCTGCTCGAAGCCCAATCCTGCGCTGAACTGCGTGGCCTGATCCCCAACCCGCAGGGTGAATGGCAGCGTGGCATTGATGCCGAACGCGCGCGCCTTGAGCACCACGACCAGGTGGCGCGGCAGCGGCTGCGCGAAATGAAACACCACCTGTTTCGCATCTGACCAGCGGCCCCACGGTTCGCTCACCGACAACCCTTCCACCCTGGCAAACGGCCCGCCCTCGAGCGGCGCGGCCAGGCTCGCCTGCACGAACGGCGCGCGCTGTTCGGGCAGGCGCAGCAGCGTCATTTCATCGGTCTGGCGCACCACGACGCCAAGCGGGGCCGCATGCCGGCCCAGCACCAGCAGCCATTGGCTGCCGGCCGTGATCTGCTGCGCCGGCACCGGTGCGCCTTCGGCCAGCACGAGCATCGAAGTATCGCCGCGGTCGATGGTAAATTGCGCGCGCATGATGTGCGCCACGATCGCATCGGTGCCGACGAGGATAATCTTGCCGCGCTCGGCGGCAGGCACCGTCTCGAGCACCAGTGCGCCGGCGCGGTCGCCCAGGTTGCTGGCGCGATGGGCCGACGCCGATTTGGCGATGCGGTCCTGGCCGACCAGGATCGTGACCGGCAACAGCACCAGCAGGAATAGCCGCGCCGCGTTGAAGCGGCCGCTCGCCCATGCCGCCAGCAGCGCCAGTTGCAGCACCACCGTCACGTGGCCCGAGGTCGAGCGCATGTTCACCGAGGCGATGTCGGGCCCGTCGACGATCGACGGCGCGTACGTCGGCAGGCTGTTGAACGCGACCAGCACCAGCAGGGCCAGCACGAGCGCCAGCACCCAGCGCAGCCACTTCGCCTGCGCGACAAGGGCGGGCGCGGTGCGCAGGCTGGCGGCCGCGACCAGCCACAGCAGCGGGAACATGAAGTTGTAGTAGCGCAGGTGCAGGCGCATGCCTTCGACCGCATCGCGATCGGCCAGCGTGGCCGTATACACGACCGTCATGCCGAGTGCTGCGCCCAGCATCAGCAGCACGTACGCCTGCAGCCGGTTGGCGCCGGGCGCGCTGCGGCCAAGCGAGCCGCCGATCATGCCATGCAGCAAGATCGCGAGCGGCACGCCCAGCAGCACGGCCAGCGCCATCAGGTGGCCGAGGGCGCTTACCACGACCGGTCCGATCAGCGAAGCGCGCACGGTCGTGCTGCCCGAGCTGACATTCCCCTGGTAGAACGGTCCGAGCAGGCCGAGCCCGGCATTGCCGGCCAGCAGCCAGCCCAATCCGAACTTGATCGCCACCGTCACGACTGTCGCCGCCAGCGCTGCGCCGGCGCCACGCGCCAGCCAGTGCCGTGTGGCGCCGCCCTGCAGCCAGCTTGCGTACACCAGGTACAGGCCAAGGGCCGGGATCAAAAAGAGGGCATGCACTTTCACCAGGCTCATCGCGCCGAGCACGACACCGGCGACCAGGGCCATCGGCGCGAGGCGCCAGTCGGTACGGGTCAGGACGACCCAGCTGAGCACGCAGAAACCGAACCAATAGGTCGTCTCCGGCATGAAGTACATCGTGTACGCATTAAGCGGCGCCGCCGCGGCCAGCAGCGTGATCAGGCCGGCGTATGCCGGAGTCGTGAAACGGCGCCCGATCAGGTAGACAAACGGCAGGCCGGCGGCGAACAGGATCAGGTTGCTGGCGCGAACACATTCGAGGAACCCGGCGCCGCAGGCATTGGTGGCGCTGAACAGCCACAGATACAGGTAGGACGGGAGCAGCGAGTCGGCCAGCGGCATCAGGCGCGACATCTTGCTGTAGTACCACTCGTCGGCGAAGACGGCCGGATACAGGCCGTGGTTGCGCAGGTAGATCAGGACGAGGGTGGCGGCGAGCGCCAGGAACAGCGCGGGGCGCCAGGCGCCGCGCGCACGCATGAAGGTGGATGAGATCATGACGCTCCCGGAAAGGGGCAATGGAACAACGGATCGGAGACGGCGCCGCCGCCGCCGGCTCCAAGTTTTGCTTGCACTACTTGGCCGAGCTGGACCCGATACCGATCTCGGCGATACCGATGCCGAGTTCGCGGTTGTCCGGCCATTCGCCCAGAGCGCTTGGCGAGATTGGACGCGGCACGTCGATCGTCAAGCTGCGCTGCGCGCCATCGGTCATGAAGCGCAGGCGCACTTCCTGGAAGCTGGCCGGCAGGCGGAAGCTGGCGCTCGGCGCATCCTCGCCACTGCCGACACGCATCGTGAACGGCAGGTTGGTGTTATCGGCATAGGCGCGGCCCTTCAGGATCACGTCGAGTTGCGCCGGCAACGGCCGGTCGAAGTGCAGCACGACCTGCTTGGCGTCGGACCAGCGGCCCCACGGTTCGCCGACCGACAGCCCTTCGGCGTTCGTCAGCAGGCTGCCCGCGCCATAGGCCCTGGACAGCTCGACGGTGCCGATCGGCTGGAAGTCCGACGCCAGTTTCACCAGCGCATACTCGGCCGTTCTGGAGACCACGTTCACGTCCGCGGGCAGGGTGTGCTCGCCGATGACCAGGAGCCACTTGTGGCGGGCCGGCAGCTGATAGGATTCGATCGGCGCGCCCTTGGCCAGCTCGAGCATGCCGGTGTCCTTCTCGTCGATGTGGAACTGCGCGCGCATGATGTCCATCACGCTGTCGGCGGCGATGGTGATCAGTTTGTGTTCGTTCTTCGGCACGAGGTCGCGCGCCATCTTGCCGGCGTTATCCGGCGGCCAGCCTGGCGGTGCGAGCTGGCGCAGGTAGTTCGACGTCGCATGCGTGCCCAGCACCAGCATGGCCGGCAGCGCCACGAACAGGAAGGCCTGCGCCGCGAGCCGCGAGCCGCGCGCCCACAGCGCCAGCACCGCCAGGTCGAGGGCGACGATGACCCAGCCGGTCCAGGTGGCGATGCGGATCGACGCGATTTCAGGGCCGTCGATATCGGTGGTGGCGTAGCGCGGGATCATCACGAGCGCGGCCAGTACGGCGGCGCCCACCAGCAGCGCCACAACCGTGCGGGTGCGCCGCGCCGTCGCGCTGGCCGGCAGGCCGGCGATGGCGGCGGCCAGCGCCAGCAGCAGCGGGAACGTGAAGCTGTAGTAGCGCAGGTGCAGGCGGATGACCTCCACCGGCCCGACGCCGGCGATCGACGCGGTGTAGGCCACCGTCATACCGACGGTCGAACCGAGCACCAGCAATGTATACAGCGCCAGCCGGTTGAACGGGGCGCTGGCCTCGCGCCGCGTGCTGCGGCTGACGATGGCCAGCAGCAGCAAGGCCATCGGCAGCGGCATCAGCAGGGCCAGCACCATCACGTGCCCGCGGCCGTTGATGAATCCGGGCGCGACGAGGTGGAACAGCGAGCGGCTGGTGCTCGAGCTGGCGGTGTTGTTATAGAAGTCGCCGAACATGCTCAGCGCCGGCGCGCCCGCGAGCAGGAAGCCCAGGCCGAAGCGCACGGCCAGCGTGACCGCCACCAGCAGCACGGCGCCGGCCAGGCCGGTGACCAGCCAGCGCTTGCCGCCTGCCTGACGCGCCCGTAGCCAGCTGGCGCAGACGAGAAACAGGGCGATGGCCGGCAGCAAAAACATCGCATGCACTTTCACCAGGCTCATCATGCCAAGCACGAGCCCGGCGGCCACGCTCAGTGGCGCCCAGCCCCAGCCTGCCCGCGTGAGCAGGACCCAGCTCAGGACGATGAAGCCGGCGTAATAGGTCGCTTCCGGCATGAAGAACGCGGTGTACAGGTTGACCGGGCCAAGCAGCGAGAACACGGTGACGGCCACCGCCATCATCGGGCGCGCCACCGTGCGCGTGATCAGGTAGATAAACGGTCCGGCGCCGACGAACAGGATCGCGTTGCCGATGCGGACGCAGTCGAGAAAGCCCGTGCCGCAGGCCGAGCTGGCGCTGAACACCCACAGGTACAGGTACGACGGCAGGATCGATTCGCTCAGAGGCACCAGGCGCGCCATTTTGCTGTAGTACCACTCGTCGGCAAAGATGGCCGGGTTCAAGCCGAGATTACGGTACAGCAGCCAGGCGAATACCGCGCCCAGCATCGCGACCAGGATCAGCCAGTCGCGCCTGGTCGTTGCGGGCGTGGCAAGGGGAGAAGACGCAGACGGCATCGAGGTATCCATGGTGATGATTACAGCGGCGCGCCGCGCCGCGTTAGCGAAAAATCCAGAAGCGGCCAAGCAGGTAGCCATTGACCGCCACCAGCGGCAGCGACACGATCTTGCCGGCCAGCGGGCTGTCGAACATGGCCACGGCCAGCGCCACGCAGCCGAGCGTCAGGCCGTAGTTCAGGCCCACCACGCACATATAACGCGCGAAGCTCGCCCTGGTGGCCGCCTGCGCGAAGGTTACCTGGCTATGGAAGGCGTAGTTCACCAGCAGGCCCGCCAGGAAACCGGCGCTGGCCGCGCCAGCCGGGTGCACGCCGTTGGTCATCAACACGTGCATCAGGCCGACGTCGATGGCTGCGCACAGCAGGCCCCCGGCGACATAGATGAAGAACTGGCGCAGGCGCGCCGATTCAACCATTGGTGCGGCGCCGGAACAGCGTTTTCTTGTGCAGCGGGCGCGTCGGCACCGATGCGATGTCGTAGTTCAGGAAAGCCAGGATCAGCTGCACACCCATGATCACCGGCAGCGCGGCGAGCATCACGGTGCCGGCCGGCGTCTCGACATCGCTCTGCGCAGAGGCGATCCAGTGAATGGCGCCGAACACGAGGCCGAACGTGCTCAAGGCCACGCCGATCGGCAGTTCGAGCGAGGCCACCGACAGGTTGCGCAGGTAGTAGTTGTAGAACAGGCGCTTGAAGAAGTTGCGCACGTTCTTGGCCGCGAATTCGGTGATCACCTGCGAGACCTTCAGGTTGCTCACCTCGTCGCCGTACACCGCGTCCATCGGCACGTCGACCGCCACCGCGCCCAGCGTATTCAGACGGAACAGCATGTCGCTCTCGAAGAAGTAGCGCTTGCTGATCTTCTCGAACGGCAGGTAGCGCGCCGCATCGGCGTGGATCGCAGTGTAGCCGTTGGTCGGGTCGAACAGGTGCCAGTAGCCCGACGAGAGCTTGGTCATGAACGACAGCATGGCGTTGCCGAACAGGCGGATCGGCGGCATCGCGCCAATGCGTTCCAGGTCGAAGAAGCGGTTGCCCTTGGTGTAGTCGGCTTCGCCGGCCAGGATCGGCGCGACGAACATCGGGATCAGCGAGGCGTCCATCTGGCCGTCGCCATCGAGCTTGACGATGACGGTGGCGCCGTCAAGGATCGCCGCGCGGTAGCCGGTCATGACGGCGCCGCCCACGCCCTGGTTCTCGGCGTGGGTCAGCACCGTTACGCGCGGGTCGGTGCAGTTGGCGGTCACGAAGGCGCCGCTGCCGTCCGGACAGCGATCGTCGACGACATAGACGCGCGCGACCTCGGGGCCGATGCCGGCGATGACGCCGATGATGTGGCGCGTGACGCGGTAGCTCGGGATCACGACCGCGATGTGTGCGGGTGCGGGCGTGAGCAGCGGCGTTGGCAGCGGCGCGGCCAGGTCGGTAACGTTCATGTCGTTCGTGGTTGAATCGGTCAGGGAAGACATTATCGGGTATTTATTGTTGAGTTGACTACTGGTTTGCTTCCCGGGAGCGTCTTGTACCAGCGCTGGCGCACCAGCGCGTCGAGCGCCTGCTGCGCGCTGCCATCCCAGGTCAGCCACGGCATGCCGGTCGAAGCCGGCGCCTTGCCGTCGCGGTGCAGCGCCAGCCAGGCCGTGATGGCGTCGGCCAGGTCGCTCGGGGCCAGGCCGTCAAAGTACGAGGCATATTCACCCGCCACTTCGCGGAACACGGGCAGGCTGCGCGCCAGGATCGGGATGCCATGCTGCGCCGCTTCGATCAGCGGCAAGCCGAAGCCTTCGCCTTCCGAGGCAGCCAGCAGGGCGGCGGATCCCGCATACAGCTTGAGCAGCATTTCGTCCGAGATGCCCGGCAGCCAGAACAGGCGCACCGATTTCTCGGGGTGCGCCGCCATGCGCTCGCACACCTTCTCGACCATCCAGCCCTGCTTGCCGACGACGACCAAGTTGACGTCGACGCCGGATTCCCACAGCAGCTCGAACGCGGCCAGCGCCTGGGCGTGGCCCTTGCGCGGCTCGACCGTCCCCACCATCAAAAAGCTCGGGCGCGCGGCCAGCTCGGCCAGCACGTGATCGGCTTCCGGCGGCAGGCCGAAGCTCGGCGCGCTGGCGTCGATGTCGGCGCCCAGGTGGAAGTGGGCCAGCTTGAACGGCGTGGTGCGCTCGAGGCCCTGGCCGGCGATCCAGCCGGCGAATTCGTCGGCCACGGCGCGCGAGATGCACAGCACGCCGTTGGCCACCTTGTGCACCGTGCGCAGGAAGTCGCCGAAATACTGCTCGGTCCCGAACGGGAACACCTCGGGGCGCAGCATCGGCAGCACGTCGTAGATGACAAAATAGACCTCGACGCCGCGCATGCGCATGTCGAGCAGGCGCTGTTCGTTCTGCGAGGTGCCGTTGGTGAACAGGTCAAGGCCAAAGAAAATGTCGCCCGGGCGCACCTCGGCCGGCGCATCCTCGAGCACCAGTTCGGTCTCGTCGACGACCTTCATGCCGAAGCTGCGCGCGTAGATATATGGCTGGTTGCCGCCGTGCGAGTAGACCGGTTCGATGCGCAGGCCCGCTGGCGGATTGGCGATCATCGAGCGCAGGATGCTGCGCACGACGCGCTGGATGCCGGTGCGCAAGTCGGACTGCATCAGCGCCGAGACGTCCACCAGCAACTGGCGCTGCGGCGTCGGCGCGCGGTTGAACGCGATCGCGGCGGCCAGCGCCGGCAGCTCGGCGTCGCTGTACAGCGGCGCCGCTTGCGTGACCAGGCGGCGGTAGATGGCTTCGCGACCGTTGTGGGCAAAGGCTTCGATGGCCTCGACGTACTGGCGACCGACCTGGTTCGGCGCGTGGTGCGCCGCCATGAAGTCGAGGGCGTGCTGCGACAGGTGCTCGCGCAGACCGCGGTCCAGGCGCAGGCGGCCCAGGCTCGCAGCCAGGTCGGCGGTCTCGAAGCGGTCTTCGAGTTTGATCAGCACATCGTCCGGCAGCGCGGCGCTCGAGCCATGGGCGTTGACGATCGTCGGCGCGCCGTACAGCAGGCAGTCAAGCACCGACGCCGAGGTCTCGCCGCGCGTGACGCCGCGCAGCTGCACCGCACCGTCGCAGGCGGCGAGCCAGTCGGCATAGGCGCCGGCGTCGACGAAACCGGTGATGCGGATGCGCGCGGCCGCTGCGCTGGCCTTGATCGTCCTGGCCAGTTGTTCGCCATACGGGCCGGGATCGTTGGCGCCGACGAACACGAGGTGGCAATGCGGGTCGGCCGCCAGCGGCGAGGCCAGGAAGGCGTTGAGCAATTCGGCATTGAGCTTGGTGCTGCCCAGCATGCCGAAGGTGCAGACGACGAAATCGTCGTCGGCCAATTTCAGGCGCTTGCGCGCGCCGCGCCGCGCCTTGCTGCACGCTTCGTCGGTGACGCAGCCGTCCGACCGGCCGCGCAGCAGCGGGATCGTGCGCCAGTCGTCGGCGGCGCCGTCGCCATACCATTCGGTGGCGAGCTGGCGCGAAAAGTCGGAATGCACGATCACGCCATTGGCGGCATCGAGCACGCTTTTATTCAGCGGGAACTTCCAGATTGACGGGTTGCGGCCTTCCTTGCGGTGCGCCAGCAGGCCAGAGTAACCGTGCGACGCGTACAGCGCGCGCAGGAAGCCTTTCGGCAGATACTGTTCGCGTTCAAGGTTGTCGAGCACGCCCGAGAAGAAGAAGTCGTGCAGCACCACGATGCCCGGCACGTCGCGCACCAGTTCGAACATGTGCTGGTGGGCGTGCGAATTGCCGAAGTGGTAGACCACGCGCTCGAATGTGTGCGCATTAGCGCGCAGCCAGGCCGGATCACGCAGCAGCATGCCGTCCAGGCGCGCATCGGCCATCGTCTCTTGCGCCACCACGAGTTCGACGTCGTAGTACTTCGCCAGTTCGGGCACCAGTTCGGCGCTGTAGTCGGCGATGCCCGAATGGACCGGCGGCAGCGGCGACACGTAGGCGAGCTTCGGGCGGTTGGCCGGCAGCGGACGGATCGGCGCAGCGCCCAGGGCGCCGAGGCGCGCCAGCAGATCGGCCGCGTCAGGCGTCTTGTCATCGACAGCCTGCGCCAGCAGCGGATACGGCGCACCTGCAGCGTCCGCATCGAGGCCTACGACCAGCACCGCATCGGGCGCCAGGCCGGCCACGGCATGGCGCCGCAGCAGAGCGCGCGCCGGGCCGGCCGGCAGGTCGAATGCGCGCACGTGCGCGGCCAGCGCCGGTTCGAGACGCAGCAGTTCGAGCGTGACGGTGTCGTGCAGCGGGGCGGCGACCCACAGCGTGTGGCCGGCGCTGCCTGCGGCCGCAAGGCGCGCCAGGGCGATGGACAAAGCCAGGGCCGGCGCCGGCACGCTGGCGCGGTCGGCGGCGCCGAGAAGATCGATAACGATACGCATGGAGTTCAACTGCCTGTATGAAGATTGCGGACGCGCTGCAGGTCGGTCAGCACGGTGCGGACCGACACCGGCAGTCCGCGAAGTTCGTCGGGCACGGCCGGCACGTCCGCCGGCAGCGGCGCGGGCGCCGTCTGCTTGATTGTGGCCAGCTGCACCGAGATGCGGCGAAACAGCGACGGGAACCGCAGCAGCACCGGGATCAGGATGCGGCGCAGCGTCTGGTTGCGCGACAGGCGCGCGACCGTGCTGCGCATCAGGTGCGGACGGCGCAGCACATGCAGCATGGTGCCGGCACGGCGCAGCGGGCGCGTCACGCGCCACGAGGTACTGTGCTCGATCGCGACGATGTGCGCTTCCATGCCCTTGGCCCAGCTGGTCAGGCGTTCGGCCTGGGCATGCACCTGGACCAGGTCGTGGGTCAGGGTGGCGGCACGCCCCTCGGCGTCCTCGGCGCGCCGCGCATCTTCGTCGGCGCGGCGGGTGGCGTGATCGACACGCTCGCCCAGGTCATTGATGCGGGCATTGGCTTCGTCGAGCCGCCGGTAGGCGCCGTCGAGCTGCTCGAGCAGGCCCCTGGCCTGCGCATCGACGCGTTCCAGATGGCCGTGCAGCGCCTGCTCGCGCGCCTCGACCTGCTTGATGACGGCGGTCAGTTCGCGCGCATGCTCGCCAGCCTGGCCCAGTGCGGCGTCGAGCGCGTGCTCGTTGGCCCAGGCCTTGTCGAGGTGGTGCGAGACGTAGGCGTCGAACACGTTCGGCTGGATGTCCAGTTGCGCCAGCAGCTCGGCGTGTTCCTCGGCGACGTAATAACGGTTCAGGCCATCGAACCAGGCGTAGCGATAACGCTGGCCGAGCACCATGTGTTCCCAGCTGGCGTGGTTCGTCTCGCGGCTGTTCGGCAGCGTCGCTTCGATCACCAGCACCCATGGGCGCCAGCGCTTGAAATCCATCCCGCGCAGCACTTCGCCTTCGAAGCCTTCCACGTCGATCTTCAAGAAGTGGATCTCGCCGCGCACGTGCTCGGCGCAGATGCCGGCCAGCGTGCGCACCGGGACCGTGATCTCGGCGACGTCGTGGCCTTCGGCGCGGTGCATCTCGGCCACCGACGCTTCGGGCGAGGCCCAGCCGCGCACGGCCGGCACGTCGTACAGCGTCAGTTCGCCATCGGTGGCGCCGGCGGCCACGGCCAGGTTGACGTCGCGCGGGCGCTGTTCTTCAAACGCGGCATGGAACGACGGCAGCGGCTCGATACTGATGCCGTTCCAGCCGGCGTCGTAGAACGCCTTGGTGACCGAGTGCTCGACCGGGTCGTTGGCGCCGACGTCGATGTAGTAGCCGTTCTTGATATGGCCGAGCGCGCGCCACAGCAGCACGTCTTCATTGTTCTGGGAGTACGAGATGAAATAGCTCATGCGGTCTTTCAGGCCTGGACGTGGTCGAACAGGTGGGCCAGTGGCGCGGCGTTGGCGTCGGCGGCCGCATCGGCCTGGCGCGCCAGCGCCTGGGCGGCCGACGGTTTGTCATACACCAGCAGCAGCACCAGCGCTTGCGCCAGCAGGTCTTGCTGCGCCGTGGCGTCGCGCACGAACACGGCGTCGCCCCAGCCGAGGCGGTCGCGCGAGCGCGCGGCGCTGCCGGCGCTCGGGTAGCGGCACAGCGACGAGAAGTCGAGCAGGTAAAAGCCCGCCGCGCGCAGCAGCGTCTCGATCTCGGAAAACAGCGCCTGGCCTTCGTAGATCGGCGCGAATGAGACTTCGCAGTGCACGACGTTGGTCCGCGCCAGCACCGCCGTCGCATGGCGCAGCGTCGGCAGCTCGAAGCCCTGGATGTCGAGTTTCAGAAAATCGATCGGTCCGGCGTCGAGCAGCACGTCGTCCAGGCGGCTGGTGGCCACGCTTGCCGTCTGCACGGTCGCCAGGTGATCGAGGTCGCGCAGCTGCGCGGTCAGGGCCCGGTTGAACGGCAGCAGCGACGACGTGGCGTCGTCGTTATTGATGTGGAAAGTGTGCTGGCCGCCGTCGCCGATGAAGGTCGGGTACAGCGTGACATGGCTGTCCGGATTGTTGCGGCGGCTGGCGTCGATCTTGTCCTGCTGCGGCTCGAAGCCGATGATGCGGTACGGCAGGCCGTGGCGCGTGAGTGGCGCGTAGACGTGGTCTTCGTTTTCCAGTTCCTGGGCGCCGATGTCGACCACGGTGAGCGCTCGTGCGAGCAGCGGCGCCGCGGCTGCCGCCACGCGCGCCTTGAGCGCGTCGATGCCGGCCGCGCCGGGCGCGCCGTGTCCCAGGCCGTATTCGCCGGACGCCATCAGGGCCGCCAGCAGTTCGTCGGCGGCGGCGCCTTCGGCCAGGCGCGCGCTCCAGTAGGCCAGGCCCGCCGGATCGGGCTCGCGGCCCAGGAAGCCCCGGTACAGGCCACGCACGATGGCGGCGTGGTCCTGGTGGCGTGGCGTGGTCGAATCGTTATCGTGCATCGTGTTGTCCAATCGGGTCAGCGGATGCTGAACTTGAGCTGCGGGTGCAGGTTGACCAGGCCGCCCCAGACGATCGCCGCCGGATTCGGCGCGACCACGAAGCTGTGCGCCTCGTGCAGGTAGTTCAGCACTTTCTCGAATGCGCCTTCGCCATGGCCGCCGGCGCCCAGGCCGACAGTGAGCGTGTACTCGTCCGGAAACAGCGACAGGTTCAGGGCGAAGCTGGCGCTGATGATCGCGCCGCGCGCGGTCGGGCCGGGCGCGTGGCGCATGCAGTAGCTGTTGGTCTCGAACAGCGTGGCGCCGTAGCGGTTGCGGATCTTGAAGCCGATGTGCGGATCGGCGACGTCTTCGTGCAGCAGGTAGTCGACCTGCAGCGTGACCATCTCGTCGGCCATCAGCGTGGCGCGCTCGTCGCCATGGCGGTCGAGCAGGCGCACGCCGACGCAATCGGCGCCGGTGGTCGTGATGCTGCCGGTCTTGCCGGCGACGACCGTCAGGTGGTCGCGTTCGATCGGCGCGAGCGGTGCAGCACCGCTCTGGATCTGGATCGCGTCCGGCGCCTGGTCCAGGCGGCCCAGCAGTTCGGCCTGGTACAGGTCGAGGGCGTCGGCCGGCGCGCCATCGAAGGCGACCTTGCCGCCGCGCAGGAAGATGCAGCGGTTGCAGATATTGAGCACGGTGCCGGCGCTGTGAGAGACGAACAGCAGCGTGGTGCCGGCCTTGATGAAGCCTTCGATGCGGGCGTAGCACTTCTGCTGGAAGAACACGTCGCCCACGGCGAGCGCTTCGTCGACGATCAGGATGTCGGGCCGCACGCAGGTGGCCACGGCAAACGCCAGGCGCACCTGCATCCCGCTCGAGTACACGCGCACCGGCTGGTCGATGTAGTCGCCGATGTCGGCAAAGGCCAGGATCTCCGGCATCAATGCCTCGACCCGGGCCGCGTCCAGGCCGATCATCTGGCCGGCCATCAGCGCATTCTGGCGGCCCGTGAAGTCGGGGTGGAAGCCCAGGCCCAGCTCAAGTAGCGCCGCCACGCGGCCTTCCAGCGTCACCGCGCCGGTGGTCGGCTGCGTGGTGCCGGTGATCAGCTTGAGCAGCGTGCTCTTGCCGGCGCCATTCACGCCGATCAGGCCGACGGCTTCGCCCGGCTTGATCGTGAAGCCGATGTCTTCGAGCACCCACTTGAGCGTGTGGCGCTGGCCCGGCAGGGTCCAGTCGGCCAGGCGCGCCCAGCGGTTGCTATATTGTTTGTAGGCCTTGCCCAGGCCAGTAGCGACGATCGATCCCATCACAGTTCATCCACGATTTCGCCGGCGCGCTTGCGGAACATGCGCAGGCCGAGCGTGCACAGCAGCAGTGCGATGACCAGCGGATAGACCAGGCTGCCCCAGTCCGGGGGCGTACCCTTGACCAGCACGCCTTGCCAGGCGGCGATGATCGGGGCCATCGGATTCCATTGGAGGATCGGGCGCACGTGCTCGGGCAGGATGCTAGCCGGATAGACGATCGGCGTGAGCCAGAACCAGAACTGCACCGCGATCGTCATGAACTGGCCGACGTCGCGAAAGAACACGTTCAGGATGCCGACCACCATGCCGATGCCCAGCGCCAGCATCACCTGCAATACCAGCACCGGAAGCAGAGTGAAAAACGTCAGGCCCGGGAAATTGCCGGTAATGATGAGAAACACGACGAACAGGCCGAAGATGATGCCGAAGTTGACCAGCGCATTGAGCGTGACGATCACCGGCAGGCATATGCGCGGAAAACTGACTTTTTTCAGCAGATTGGACTGCTCCAAGAACATGGTCTGCCCGCGCCCGACGATCTCGGCGAACAGGCCCCAGGTCAGGATGCCGGCGCACAAATAGATGGAATAGGCGAAGGTCGAATCCGAGCCCGGCATCTTGGTGCGCATGACTTCGGCGAAGATCACGGTGTACACCAGGATCATGGCAAGCGGGCTGAGCAGCGACCAGACCGCCCCCAGGATCGCATTGGCGTATTTCGACTGGAATTCGCGTTGTACGCTGCCCAGGACGAAACCGCGATAGGCCCACAGGCCGCGCAGCATCAGGGGCAGGATCATGGAATGGGCGTGTAGGGAAGCGCCTCGCGAGAGGGCATTGGGGTTGTCGTCATAGTAATGCGGGCTGCGTCAAGAGCGGAATTATACCCCACGGTCCAGCACACAAATTGTTCAATTGTAACGACGTGTCATGGGGCGTGACACCTGGAAACAGCGTCTCGAATGCCGCCGTGGTTCGACAAGCCAGCCTCAAAACCGTCGTTCCCGGCCTCGTCGGCCACCTTGGCGGGAACCCAAGTCAGATGCGCTGCCGCAATGGTCAAACGTGGGTTGTAAGCAAACAAAACTTGAGTTCCCGCCTTCGCGGGAACGACCGGTGGGCGCTGGCCAGGATTGAAACTGGCCGGTGTAACCACCCAGCGCACAAAAACCGTTCACGCACCCTGCGCCAGCCGCTGCAGCGCGTCCGGATCGAGGATAATCAGGCGGTGCGCATCCTTGAGCACGACCCCCTGCTGCGCCAGCACCAGCAGGGCGCGGGTGACCGTTTCGCGGCTGGTGTTGATCATGTTGGCGATGTCCTGGTGCGTCGGCAGGTTCTCGACGACGCGCTGGCCGTCCTTGTCCTCGGACTGCGGCATCAGCGCGATGTAGGTGTAGATACGGCGCGTCGTGTTGTTGATGCTCAGCAGCGCGCGGAAGTCGGAATCGCGCTGGATCTTCTGGGCCAGGTGGCCAAGCATCTTGTGCGCCACCGACGGCGAGTGCGAGAACAGGTGCATCGCGGTCGAGGCCGGCAAGAAAGCGACCAGCACCTCGGTGGTGGCCACCACCGACGCCGAACGGGTCGAGCCGTTGATCAGGGCGATTTCACCAAAGAAGTCGCCGGCAGCCAGCATGCGCAGGCCGATTGCGCGCCCGTCTTCGGTCACGTCGACCACCTGCAACTGGCCCGACAGCAGAAACAGCAGGGCGTCGGCGACGCCGCCCTTGTGCAGCACCACCGTGCGTTTCGGGAAATGGCGATAGCGCATTTCGCTCTTGACGCGCGCGATGTCTTCGTCGCTCAGCTCGGCCAGCAGCGGGATCTTGCGCAGGTGAACCTGAACCTGATGTTCCTTGAGTTGCGGTGCAGCGCCGGCTGCCGCCTCTGGCGCAGGGGCGGCAGCGGCAGCGGCGGCGGCGGATTTCAGGGAAAGCTTGGCGCTGGAACTCATCGGTGTGTCGGTCTCGTCAAAAATGCCCGGCCACGAACACAGCCAGGGCGGCGCAGCCGATGCCGGCCGCATTGGCGCCCAGGTCGCGCCAGCAGAAGCGGCGGTCGGGCACCAGCGCCTGCAGGCATTCGATCAGCCAGCCGAACACCAGCAGGCCAGCCATCCACCACGCCGCCTCGGCACCATCTTGCGCGATGCGCAGGGCCAGCAAGGTCAGCAGCGCAAAGGCGCCAAAATGCAGTAGTTTATCGTTCGGCAGAGGCGGCAGCCAGCGGTTGGGCACCAGGCACCCGACGCACAGGCCGAGCGACGCGCAGACAAACAAAATCGCTTCCAGTCTCACCAGGCGGGCTCTCTACAGAATCGGGACCGCGATTGTACTGCCTATGGCGTATGCCATTGCCAGCTCAACTGCAGTTGGCGGTTATTGTACTGAAAGATCGAGATGTTCTCGCGGTTGCGCACCGCGCGCGCCTCCAGAACAACACTCTGCTGCTTGCCGATCTGGTAAGTGAGCGAAGCGCGCAGCACGTGCGTGCGCTGGGCCCGCACCTGGTCGATCAGCAGTTCGGGCGAGTAGGCGCTGGCGCTGTCCCAGGTCTGGCGCGTGTAGGCCAGTTCGCCCGTCGTGTTCCAGCCGAGCGGGCGGCGCAGGTTCAGGCTGACGTAGGCGCCATGGCGGTCGCCGCCCGGGCGGTCGGCCAGCGCGCGGTCGGATTGCACGCCGGCCGTGACGGTGGCGCTGAGCGCGCCCGTGTAGTGGCTCAGCAGCAGTCGCCCCTCGATCAGGTTGGCGTCGAACGCGCTCAGGGTGGCGTAATCGGTGCGGGTGACGGCGCCGATCACGTGCAACTGGGTGCGCGGCGGCAGCGGCACGGGCGGCGTGACGCGCAGCTGGGCCTGGCCCTGGCGCTGGTACAGGTGGCCGCCCATGCCCGTTAGTCCGAGCGAGGCGGTGCCGCGCACCAGCCATGCGCCCAAGCGCCACGGCGATTCGACGCCGCCGTACAGCGCCGTCGTGTCGTAGTCGCGCAGGCTGTCGTAGCGCCGGCCCTGGAATTGCAGAAAACCGAGCGTGCCGTTGGCGGTGATGTCGCGCACATAGTCGGCGCTCACTTGCGTGTAGCCGTCGCGCTTGGGCAGGAAGTCGTCCAGCAGCGGCAACTCCACCGCGCCGTCAGGGCCTTCGACGATGAACGACGAATTGCTGGCGCCCTGGTTCACGTTATCGTCGATGCCGCGGCTGACGCTGATGGCGGCGGTGCTCGTTGGCGTCCAGCGCATGCAGCCGGTGTCGCGCGCCTCGGCGATCAGTTCCAGGATTTCGCGGCGCGGATTGAAGCGTGTCTCGACGTTGGCGAACAGGCGCTCGGCCTCGTCGCCCTGGCCCAGGCTGCACTGGATCAGCGCCAGGTCGAGCCAGGCGCCGGCGTGCTGCGGCACGATGCCGATCAGGCGCGACATCTGCTCCGATGCATCGCTCTTGCGGCCTTCGGCCAGCGACTGCAACGCTTCCTCGTACAGGATTTCTTCGGGCGTGCGCACCGCTTGAGCGGGTGGACCGGGCGGGGCTGCGTCTTCAGGGCTGGCGCCGGGGGGCGGGCTGCCCGATTGCGCGAGCGCGCCGCCGCAGGCCAGCGCCAGGCTCAGGCCGGCAACAGCACGCGCGACGTTGGATGACCGCTTCAAGATGCCTGCTCCGGTGCGGGACTGCCGGTGGGCAGACTGGGTTCGAATGTATACAAAGGTGTCGCTCTTTCTTTGCCGCGCAGCAGGCGCTCGCCGAGGGCGAGGAAACGGTGGCGCCGGCTGCGCTCCACCGTTCCCGGACCGATAATGACATTGTGCGTGAAATCACGCGCTACCTGCTCCAGGCGGGCCGCAGTATTGACGCCGTCGCCGACGGCAGTATAGATGCTGCGGAACGTCGTGCCAAAATCGCCCGCCATCGCCGCGCCGCTTTCGATGCCGATGCGCACCCGCAGCGGCTGGTAGCCCTGGCGCACCCGGCTCTCGCTCAGTTCGGTCACGCGCAGTTGCATCGCGCGCGCCGCGTCGAGCGCCAGGTCGGCGTGCTCGGCCTGCGGCAACGGCGCGCCCCAGAACGCCATCATGCCGTCGCCCGTGTACTTGTCGAGCGTGCCCTGGTGATCGATCACGGGGCCGGTGAGGCAATCGAGGAAGTCGCGCGTGAGCGTGGCGGCCGCTTCCACCGGCAGCGTCTCGACCTGGCTCGTATAACCCTCCATGTCGGCCACCAGCGTGGTGACGTCGCGCCGGCGCGGGCGCAGCGGATCTTCTTCTTCGCTGCGCAGCAATTGCTCGACCACGGCCGGCGCCACGTATTGGCGCAGCGTCTGCAGCAGGTGACGCGAGCGGCGCTGGGCTTGCTGCCAACCATACGGCACGGCCACCGCCAGCAGGAACAGATTGGTGCCCAGGGGCCCCACCGGCGCGAACACCGGATCGTGCGGCGCCACGAGATACGCCAGCGCCAGCCACAGGGCCGAGCTGGCGCCCAGCAACAGCACGCAATTGGCGGCCGACAGGCGCGGAAAGGCGAACGTGCAGGCCACGCACGAGGCCAGCGCGAACAGGCAGGCAATCAGGCGCCCTGGCCACGGCGCCGGCTGCCTGCCTTCCTGGCGGTCGAGCAGGGCGGACAGGATGGTCGCCTGCACACCCAGGCCAGGGCGGTTGGCGGCCAGTGGCGTCGAAACGCGGTCGCCCATGCCCAATGATGACGAGCCGATCAGCACCAGGCGCTCGCTGGCGCCTTGGGGAGCGATGCGCTGCGCCAGGATGTCGCCGGCACTGACCACCGTGTAGGCGCGCCAGTCGCGTGTATAGGGTATGCGCATCAGGCCGCCATCCTCGACGGCCAGTGCCGGCTGCCCGGTGCAGCAATTGACCAGCGCCAGCCCGAGCGCCGGGTAGGCCTTGCCGGCAAACTGCGTCACGAGCGGTACATGGCGCAGGGCGCCGTCGGCGTCCGGAATGAAGCCGATGGCGCCGACGTGCGGCGCCCGCGCCAGGGCCGAGTAGTTGCCGATGAAGCCAGTGGCCGGGACGCCGGCCGCCGGTACGCTGGACCCATGGTTCGCGATCGCACCGCCTAGGTGGCCATCGAGCACCGGTTGCGGCCGGTTGCCGGCGAAATCGAAATCGAAGGCCTGGGCCGGCACCAGCGGGCCGTGCGCGGCGAGCAGGGCCAGGCGGGTGTCGCCTTGCGTGCCGCTGGCCCCAGGCAGCAGGATGTCGAGGGCAACGCCGCGCGCGGCATAGTGCGTCAACAGGATTTCAACCAGATGCGCCAGCCGTTCGCGCGGCCACGGCCACGGGCCAAGTTCGCCAAGGGAGGCTTCGTCGATATCGACGACCAGGATGCGCGGCTCGGGTTTGGTGCTCACCTGCAGGCGCAGGAAGGCGTCGCGCAACCATTCATTGGGCAGGAACGACACCTCGTTCATGACGATGCGCGTCCACCTGTTGTCGGATGGCGACAGGGCCGCGGGGGCGCTCCATTGCGCCCACAGCGTTACCAGGAAGGCCAGCGCAGCGATGATCCAGCGGCCCCGGGTACGTGCTTGAGTTCTCGGTTCAGCCACGTGCTGCGCTCTTGTCGAAGAATTGGTTGGTCAAGTGTAGTGACGCAGTATAACGGTCGGGTTGCTCGATTGCATTGTTTTTTTGGAAATATGACACGCTGAAATGCCAGTAGTTGCATCCCTCCTTTGCGCTAGAATGTGATAGCCGTCACAGCAGCGCGTCATGGCGACGCGGTACAGTGGCGAGGAAAGGGGTCTATCTTGCACAAATTATTCATTACCGCCACGCTTGCATGCGCCGCGCAGTTCGCCCATGCCGCAGAGGCGGGCAAGATCATCTTCGTGGCCGGCGCCGCCACGGCCGGCGAGCGTGCGGCCGTCGAAGGCGCGCGCGTCCAGGAGGGGCAAATGCTGTCCACTGGCGCCGATGGCTATATGTATGTCAAGACCGCCGACAATGGCCTGTTCATCCTGCGCCCGCAGACACAGGCCCGCATCGTCACCTACCAGATCGACAAGCAGAACCCGGCCAATACCCGCGTCAAGTTCGAGCTGCTCAAAGGCACCGCGCGCAGCAAGTCGGGCGACGCGGTCAAGCAGGCACGCCAGAACTTCCGCTTCAATACGCCCGTGGCCGCCATTGGCGTGCGCGGCACTGATTTCACGGTCGCGACCGATAACGATACCTCGCGTGTGTCGGTGTTTTCCGGCGGCGTCGTCGTGAGCGGCTTCGTGGGCGGCTGCCGCCCGGACGGGGCAGGGCCGTGCGAAGGCGCGGCCAGCCGCGAACTGAGCGCCGCCCAGCGCGGCCAGCTGGTGCTGGTCACGCGCGGCCAGGCTGCGCCGCAGGTGCTCGAGGCCGGCGGCCAGAGCCCGGACCAGGCCGCGCCGCCGCGTCCGGATGAGCCGCTGACCAAGAAGGATGCCGATCAGCCGAAGGTCAATGTTGAAGTGGCCAAGAACATTGGCCTGAACACGGCGATCGACAAGGTCGTCAATCCGGGGCCCGACGAGCCGCACACCCCGCCGGTCGACCTGCCTGACGTTGAGACGCCGGTGGTGGTGGCGCCCACGCCGCCGGTGACCGAGGTTCCTGTGACCCCGGTGCCGGTGCCCGAGCCGGCAGTGCCAGGCAACCCGCCGCTGATCGGTGTGCCCAACCCGACCGAGCGCTTTGCGGTCTGGGGCCGGTGGCAGCCGGTGAACGGCGCCGCACCGTCGCTCGACTTCGCCGCCCAGGAGGCGGCAAATGAGCGAATTGCGCTCAACGGTTATTTCGCGTTGTTCCGGACACCCGGCAAAGAGTATGTGGCGCCGAATAACGGCAGTGTGGGATTCAGCTTGCGCAGTAGCGAAGCGTATGTAACGACCGAATATGGTGGCGGTAACATCGTGACCGCGCCGGCGACCTTGTCGAATGGCGCGCTGACTGTCGATTTCGGCAAGCGCAGTTTCAACACCAATATGGATCTGACCACGCGTAACGACACTGTCAAGTTGCGCGGCGAGGGCACCGTCACTAGCGATGGTCGTCTGTATGGTGATGCGGCAGGGCGCAATGGCTATCTGAACGTGCAGGGGCTGCTGACCAATGAACGCGGCCCATCGTCGACAGCGGCGACAATCTTCGATGGCCGCATCGACGCTCGCCGTACAGTGAATGGCGCTGCCACCTGGCGCTGATCATTTGCATTTTCGATAATGAAAAAACCCCGGAGATTCCGGGGTTTTTTTCATTTAGCGAATATTTAAATGCGGAATGCGTTTATGGGTCTTTTTGTTTCAAGATGTAACGCCGACGCCGATTATCAACGGAGGCAATCAGGAGCATTCCCCGTGGTAATTGAATAGAATCCGGGAGAGAATCGGTTTCTGGCGAGCGAGTTTGTCCGGAATTTGTAATTTTTTCAGAAAACTTTGTCTGCAGTGTGATGGCCGTCACACGAGTCATGCTGACCTATCTGTCATGATGCGGCTCGTTGGACTTCAAGAGTGCTTCCAGCTCTTGCAATAACGAATCAACATTCGATCGATCGATCTCATTTTATTTGGAGTTACACATGGCTATTGTTACCGCCCACGTCGCAGCAGTTCAGCAAATGTACGTCGCATACTTCGGTCGTCCTGCTGACACCGCTGGCCTGGACTACTGGACCAACGTCGTTGAAGCCAACGCCGGCGCAACCGCTGCCGTGTCGGCCGCTTTCGCCGCGTCGCCAGAATACATCGTGACCTACTTCGGTCAGACCAACACCCAGATCGTCAACAACATCTACCAAAACCTGTTCGGCCGTGACGCTGATGCAGCTGGTAGCGCCTACTGGGCAGGCCTGCTGACCAACGGCACCATCAAGGTCGACACCATCGTCGCTGAAGTCGCTGCTGCCGCACTGACCACCGATGCTGAAGCCGTTGAAAACAAGGTCGCTGCTTCGACCGCCTTCACCGCCCAACTGGACACCGCTGCTGAAAACGCTGGCTACGCTGGCAACTCGGCACTGACCCTGGCTAAAGCCTTCGTCAAGTCGGTCACCAGCGATGCAACCCTGGCAACCGCAATCGCACCAGCTAACCTGACCGCACAAGTCGCTGCTGTCGTCAAAGCCGGCACCCCATTCAGCCTGACCGGCGGCCTGGCTGCTATCGAAACCGCTGCTGACGACCTGGACGCGTTCCTGGACGACAACGACTACGCAACCGCAGCAGCTGCTGCAACCGCAATCGCCGCCGATGAAACCGCAGCAATCGCTGCAGTTGACGCTGAAGTCGCTGGCACCTACACCGGCGCCACCGCCAGTGTGCAAGCTGCAATGATCGCTGACCAGCGCGTTGCTAACACCGCAGCCCTGACCGCTGCCAACGCGTCGCTGACCACCGCCAATGCTAACGCTGCCGCCGTCGTCGGCCTGAGCGCTGCGATCGCTAACCAGCGCGCTGCAGTCGAAGCAAACGCCGCTGCAATCGAAGCAGCTGCCGACGCTGAAGTCGAAAAAGACGTCGCTGCCGCAGCTCTGGACGCACGCATCACCGCTGCCCTGACCGTCGTTGACACCATCGTCGTTCCTACGACCGGCACCACCCCAGTCGTGACCTTCCCAGGCACCGGCGGCACCACCGTCACCCTGATCTCGGTCAATGCAAGCGGTAACTTCGTGCTGGCTGCTGGCGCAACCGAAGCCACCTACCCAGGCGTCACCGCTCTGCGCGATGCAATGGCTGCTGACTTCGATGCTGACACCGATGCTGCCTTCGCTGCTGCTGACCTGACCGACGCGAACGCGGATCCAGTGCTGGCCGCCAATGGCCCTCTGGTGACTGCTGTCACCAACGCCTACACCGCAATCGATGCTGCTGAACTGAACATCGAACAACTGGCTGACGCTGTTGCCGATCTGGCCGAAGCGCGCGCGCTGGAAACCGAACTGGAAACCCTGAACGAAGCCGTGGCTGACGCTGCTGCTGCATTCACCGCTGCTGGCTACGCTACCCCAGTGACCCTGAACAGCGTGTCGGCAGCTGCGACCTCGGGTTCGGACGTCTTCCTGCTGGGCGATGAAGCTGAAGTCACCATCAGCGCCTTCGGCCGCTCGGGTTCGGATGCTCTGGTCATCGGCAACGGTTACACCGTGAACGCCGGTGGTATCGACGCTGGCGTCGACACCGCCCTGGAAGTCTTCTTCGTCCAGAACGGTACCCGTACCGAAGTCCACGTCGAAGACAAAGTCTACGGTTCGGACAGCGGCGATGTCACCGTGATCACCCTGATCGGTGTTGACGCTGCTGACCTGCAACTGGTCGACGGCATCATCTCGCTGAAAGCAGGCGCTTAATTATCCTGCCCGCTTCGGCGGGCATGGTAAAGCTGAAAAACCCGCTGCCGCAAGGTGGCGGGTTTTTTTACGTCCCGCGATACGGATCGTTGTGGACGCGATGCGACTGACTGTAGTCAGAATGCTCATAATTTGTGATCTGTATCACAAACTCTGAGCGTTTTGCGTCATAATGGACGCGCTAAGCGGTTGCTTGTATTACGGCAACATGCAGGGTCAATACGCCCCAGCCCGATTCTGTCTCCTGACCATCGTCCATGAAAAAACTGCTAAACGCTAAAAACGAAATCGAACGCGCACTGCTCGCGTTCAAGAGCACCTTCATCACCATCGGGGTGTTCAGCGCGATCATCAATATCCTGATGCTCACGCCATCCCTGTACATGCTGCAGGTGTATGACCGGGTACTGGCCAGTCGTAACGAGATCACGCTCTTGATGCTGACCTTGCTGATGCTTGGCGCGTTCCTGTTCGTTGCCTGCCTGGAGGTCGTGCGCTCGTTCGTGCTGGTGCGCATTGGCGCCAAGTTCGACATGATGCTCAACAAGCGCATCTATACGGCAGCGTTCGAGCAAAATCTCAAGCAGAGCGGCGGCAATGCCGGCCAGGCGCTGAGCGACCTGACCAGCCTGCGCCAGTTCCTCACCGGTAACGCGCTGTTTGCATTCTTCGACGCGCCCTGGTTCCCGGTCTACCTGTTCGTCATCTTCCTGTTCGAGCCGGCCCTCGGTTGGTTCGCACTGGGCGGCACCGTGATCCTGATCGTCCTGGCCGTCGTCAACGAACGCGTCACGCGCGCACCGCTGTCCGAAGCGAACTCGATGGCTGTGGCTGCCAGCGCGATGGCAACCAACAACCTGCGCAATGCCGAAGTCATCGAATCGATGGGCATGTTGCCTAACCTGATGGGCCGCTGGTTCAAGACCCACGGCAAGTTCCTGACGCTGCAGGCCGATGCCAGCCAGAAGGCCGGCACGATTGGCGCGATTACCAAGTTCGTCCAAACCGCGCTGCAGTCTCTGGTGCTGGGCTTTGGCGCGCTGCTGGTCCTGGAAAACAAGATTACCCCCGGCATGATGATTGCCGCATCGATCCTGGTCGGCCGTACGCTGTCGCCGGTGCAGCAGGTGATCGGCGTCTGGAAAAGCTGGAGCAGCACCCGCAGCGCGCACGAGCGCCTGACCAAGCTGCTGGAAACCAATCCAGAACGCGCGGCAGGCATGGCGCTGCCGAAACCCGAAGGCAAGCTGACGATCGAAGCCGTTACTGCGGCGCCACCGGGCGTGAATACCCCGATCGTGCGCAACCTGAGTTTCGGCATCGTGGCTGGCGACGTGCTGGGCGTGATCGGCCCGAGCGGCTCGGGCAAGTCGACGCTGGCGCGCCTGCTGGTGGGCGTGTGGCCGGCGATGATGGGCAAGGTCCGTCTCGACGGCGCAGACATCTATCAGTGGAACAAGGCCGAACTGGGCCCGAACATCGGCTATCTGCCGCAGGACATTGAACTCTTCAGCGGCACGGTCAGCGAAAACATCGCCCGTTTCGGTGAAGTCGATGCCGAGAAAGTCGTCACCGCAGCCCAGCGCGCCGGTGTGCACGAGATGATCCTGCGTCTGCCGAAGGGCTACGACACGCCGCTGGGCGATGCCGGCGGTGGCCTGTCCGGCGGCCAGAAGCAGCGCCTGGGCCTGGCCCGTGCGATGTATGACGACCCGGCCCTGATCGTGCTCGACGAGCCGAACTCGAATCTCGACGAAGTCGGCGAACAGGCGCTGGTCACGGCCGTGCTCGAGCTGCGCAAGCGCGGCAAGACCATCGTGCTGATCACGCACCGTCCAAGCATCCTGAGCGCCACCACCAAATTGCTGGTCATGAAAGACGGTTCGGTCCAGGCCTTTGGCCCGACCCAGCAGGTGATGGCGGCAATGCAGGAAGCGAACAAGAAAGCCGTCGAAGCGGCGCAGCAACGTGTTGCCGCACTGGGTGGCGGCGCACCTGGCGCACCCGTTGCACCTGGCGCACCCGTCGCACCAAGCACACCTGGCGCACCAAGCACACCTGGCGCGCCAAACGCGCCCACGCCACGGCGTCCGCGGTACGCCGTGCCCGAGCGGCTCGTGCCCGATGCCGCCGCTACGCCGCCGCAACCCACAACCGCACCGGCAGCGCCCGCTGCCCCCGCTGCAAGCGCAGCGCCAGCACCTGGAGAGACTAACTGATGAAGTTGCTTAAGAAAGATGCAGCGGACGTCATCACCCACGACGTGACCCCGCTTGAAGTAAAAACCGATGCGCGCGCATTTGCCCGCATCGGCTGGCTGGTCGTGCTGTTCGGCTTTGGTGGTTTCATGCTGTGGGCCCTGCTGGCGCCGCTCGACAAGGGCGTGCCGTTGTCGGGCACCGTGGCCAGCGAATCGAATCGCCAGGCCGTGCAACACCTGAACGGCGGTACCGTCCAGGAACTGCTGGTGCGCGATGGCGACGTGGTCAAGAAGGGCCAGGTACTGGTGCGCATGAATCCGATCGTGGCCCAGTCTGCGGTGCAGGCGACCGAAGCGCAATACCTGGCGGCACTGGCCAGCGTCTCGCGCCTGCTGGCCGAGCGCGACGGCGCCCGTACGATCAAGTGGCCAGCGGATCTGGAGTCGCGCCGCAATGAACCGCGCATCAGTGAGCTGATGAGTTCGCAAGAACAACTGTTGATGTCGCGCCAAGGCGCGTTGCAGAACGAGCTGTCGGGCGTGGATGCCAGCATCGAAGGCCTCAAGATGCAGATCACCGGCCTGCAGGAATCGCGCGACAGCAAGAAGGAGCAGGTCGGGTTCTTGAAAGAGCAGCTCGTCGGCATGCGCGACCTGGCCAAGGAAGGCTACGTCGCCCGCAATCGCCTGCTCGACCTGGAGCGCACCTATGCCCAACTGGGCGGGGCTATTTCGGAAGACATCGGCAATATCGGCCGCTCGCAGCGCCAGGTGATCGAACTGACGATGCGCCGTTCGCAGCGCATGCAGGAATACCAGAAGGAAGTGCGCACCCAGCTCAACGACCAGCAGCGCGAGGCCGAAGGGCAGCATGCGCGCCTGCTGGCCCAGCGCTTCGAGCTGACCAATGTCGCGGTGCGTTCGCCTGCCGACGGCACCGTGGTCGGTCTGGCCGTGTTCACCAATGGCGGCGTCGTGCCGTCGGGCTTCAAGATGATGGACATTGTTCCGAGCAACGCGCCGCTGATCATCGACGGCCATCTGCCGACCAACCTGGTCGACAAGGTGCATGCGGGCTTGCCGGTCGAGCTGATCTTCTCGGCCTTCAATACCAACAAGACCCCGCACATCGACGGCGAACTGACCCATATTTCGGCCGACAGCGCCGTCGACGAAAAAACCGGCGTGCCCTACTACAAGGTCAAAGTAAAGGTGGCCCCGGCCGGCGAAAAGAAAATCATCGCGCACAATATGGATATCCGCTCCGGCATGCCGGTCGAACTGTTCGTCAAGACCGGCGAGCGCACGATGATGAGCTACCTGTTCAAGCCGATCATGGATCGTGCCCACACGGCCCTGAGCGAGGAATAAGCCATGACGTCCATCCGTACCTCACGCCTGCGCGCGCTGGTGACTGGCGCGCTGCTGGCCGGCGCTGCCGGCAGCGCCGGCGCGATCACGCTCGAGCAGGCCTACCAGGCCGCGCTCAAGAACGATCCGGTGTTTCGCATGCGCTATTACGAGAACGAGAGCGGCAAAGAGAACCGCATCCTCGGCCGCGCGCAGTTGCTGCCGCAGATTTCGGCCAGCCACTCGTTCAACCGCAACATTACCGACCTGCTGCAGCCGTCGCAACGCGTTCAGGGTGCAACTGAGCTGAGCCATCCGCGTTACCTGAGCCGTTCGTCGATCGTGCAGCTGCGCCAGCCGCTGTTCAATATGGACGGCATCCAGCGCTATCGCCAGGGCAAGGTGCAAAGCGAGCAGGCCGAGCAGGCCTATGAAGCGGGTCTCGATGAAGTGTCGGTGCGCGTTGTCAGCGCCTATATGGACGCGCTGTTCGCCGAAGACCAGCTGGCGCTGGCGCGCGTGCAGCGCGACGCCTATGTCGAGCATCAAAAGGTCAACACCCGCCTGTTCCAACTGGGCGAGGGCACCCGCACCGACATGCTGGAAGTCCAGGCCCGGCTCGACCTGGCCGAGGCCCAGCTGGTCGAGGCGCAAGACAACGTGGTCGCGGTGCGCAACACCCTGGCCGGCGTGATCGGCACCGACCCGGGCCCGCTCGACCAATTGGCAGAGAATTTCCGTCCGGTGACGCTCGACGTGGGCAGTTTCGAAGAATGGCGCAGCCTGGCGCTGGCGCGCAACAACACGCTGGCCGCGACGCGCCTGGGCGTGGAAAACGCGCGCCTGGACATCAACCGCAACCGCGCAGGGCATCTGCCGCGCGTGGACCTGGTGGCTGCCTACAGCAAGAACGACAGTGAGACGCTGAATCTGCGTGGCACCGAGTCGACCAACCGCGCGCTGGGCTTCCAGGTGAATTTCCCGATCTATTCGGGTGGCTCGGTCAACGCCACCACGCGCCAGGCAGCGGCCAATCTGGGCCGTGCGCAGGCCGAACTCGATGCACGCAGCAACGAGATCCTAATCGAGCTGCGCCGCGCGCACGACCTCGTGCTCAGCAGTGGGCGTAAGATCGATGCGCTGGTCAAGGCCGTCGATTCAGGCAAGCTCCTGATGACTGCCACCGAGCAGAGCATCAAGGGCGGCGTGCGCATCAACCTCGACCTGCTCAACGCCCAGCAACAGCTGTTTACCAGCCAGCGCGACCTGGCCCAGGCCCGCTATTCCTACCTCGTCGGCCTGATGCGCCTGCGCGCCGCCGCCGGCACGCTGGCGCCGGAATCGATTCGCGAGATCGCGGCGTTCTTCCGCTGATCCTGGCGGCGGGCGCCGCCGGCCTGCGTCAGGCCGCTGTCTGGTCGGCCGCTGCCTGGCTGGCGCCGCTGCTGCCAATACAGTGCGGGCACGATACGCCGTACACATAGCTCGGCGCCAGTTGCTGGCGCGGCGTGACGATCGCCCGGCAGGCGAAGCACTGCACGGTTTCAGTCGGCTCGAGCTTCGGGTTGAGGGCGGTGCGGTAATCGAACACGAAGCAGTCGCCCGAGTAGTGGGCGCCGCCCACATCTTCGAAATACTTCAGGATGCCGCCCTCGAGCTGGAACACGCGCTCGTAGCCGATCTCTTTCATGTGGATCGCCGCTTTTTCGCAGCGGATGCCGCCGGTGCAGAAGGTCACGACCGTCTTGCCGGCCAGTTCGTCCTTGTGCTGCGCCGCCACTTCGGGAAACTCGGTGAACTTGTCGATGCGGTAGTCGAGCGTGTTGTCGAAGGTGCCGACGTCGACCTCGAACGCGTTGCGCGTTTCCATCATCACGACCTCGACGCCGTCATCGTCGTGCCCCTGGTCGAGCCAGCGCTTGAGCGTGACGGGATCGACCGCAGGCGCGCGGCCCAGTTCGGGTTTGATCAGCGGCATGCGCATCGTGATGATCTCTTTCTTGATCTTCACCAGCATGCGCTTGTGCGATTGCTCCGTCGACAGGCTTTCTTTCCAGGTCAGGTCGGCCAGGCGGGCATCGCTGCGTACCCAGTCCAGGTAGGCATCGATATGCTCGCGGGTGCCCGACAAGAACATATTGATGCCTTCCGGCGTGAGCAGCACCGTGCCCTTCAGGGCAAGCTCGTTGCACAGCGCCTGGTATTGCGGACGCAATGTTTCCAGATCCTCGAGCGTGACGAATTTATAGGCGGCGATGTTGACGTACTGTTGAGCGGAAGACATGGCGGTAAGAGAGAACGAACGGTGGACGGGACAGGCCGACATTATAAGTCAGCCAGCCGCGCCAACCACAGGGGAAGCACTCCATGCTTGTCGAATAGATTTACACTATTGCATCATGGAATTGATCCTAATCAAGTAAGTCGTTGATTCATATGGCATGAGATTGGCTGGCATCAAGTTTGCTTATAGGGGCGTGTAGTGTTCAAATATCGATCTAATTAGGGAAATAACAATGATCCGCAATATCGCTCTGCTGGCCCTCTCGCTGACTGCCGGCGCTGCCTCGGCTGCTACCATTCCTTCGACGCTGACGTTCAATTCGGACAGCAATACCGCATACACGAATGTGCTGTCGGCAGCCACAAGTGGCAGCGTGCTGATCGACTTCAATTTCACGTACACCGGCGCCGAGGTCGACAATAACGACTTCATGGGCCTGTGGTTCGGCAACTCGGCCAACCTGGCTGCCGGCTACCTCAATCCGAACATCGGCTTCAAAGCCAATTGCGGCAATGGCAGCTGCACCAATGACCTGTTCGCACGCACGATCGGCCAGAGCGGCCCATTCATGGCGAACAGCTCGCTGGTTGCCGGCACCACGTATAACATCTTCGCCAACCTGTACAAGAGCGCGGGTTCGACGGTCTACAACCGTATCGACATGTGGCTCAATGCAACGGCCGACGAAAAATCGTCGCTGACCGGCGCCGACCTGTCGACCAGCGGCAACTCGAACCTGACGTCGTTCGACGCGATCGGCATTCGCACCCTGGGTCTGGACAAAGGTCTGAGCCTGACCGTGAGCAACCTGAGCGTGACCGAAGTGCCAGAGCCAGGCAGCATCGCCCTGATGGGTCTGGCCCTGGCCGGCCTGGCGTTCACCCGTCGCAACAAGCGCGGCTGATCTGCCCTGGCAGTGCGCTGCCTGAGTTAGCCCAAGCACGTCGTTCCAGCGCAGGCTGGAACCCAAGTTTGTAGCGCACCGCTTACCCAAAACGTGAGCGATGCGCATGCAATCCTGGGTTCCCGCCTTCGCGGGAACGACGTTTTTGCGTTAACGAATGTAGCGCGCCCCGGCATCACGCAGGGTGCATCGTATGCGCCCTGGATGGGCCGTGCTAGAGTGCCCGGCATCGCTCTATCACCGACAGGAACGCCATGCACGATTGGTCCGAAGGCTACATGACCGAGTTAGCCTATACCTACGGCTACTATCCCGAACTCAACCCACTGCGTGCACGGCTGGCCCTGCTGGAGGCAGGCATCGCCCCGCCCAGCGTCCAGACCGCCTGCGAGCTTGGCTTCGGCCAGGGCATGAGCATCAATATCCATGCGGTCGCCGCCGACGCGGCCTGGCATGGCACAGACTTCAATCCGGCCCAGGTCGGCTTCGCGCGCGAGCTGGCGCAGGATTTGCCGCTGGCCGCCAATTTGTCCGACGAAGCGTTCGAGCAGTTCTGTCAGCGCGACGACCTGCCGCAATTCGACTTTATCGCGCTGCACGGCATCTGGAGCTGGATTTCGGACGCCAACCGCAGCGTGATCGCCAGCTTCATCGAGCGCAAGCTGAAGGTGGGCGGCGTCGTCTACGTCAGCTACAACACCCAGCCAGGCTGGGCCGCAACCGGGCCGCTGACCGAATTGATGGCCGGCTTCGACGCCGCCCTCAACCCGCCCGGCATCGGTCCGGTCGCGCGCATCGACGCCGCGCTTGACTTCGTCGACGGGCTGGTCGCGGGCGGGGCGTTGTATGGCAAGGTCAATCCCCAGGTGGCCGAGCACATCAAGCGCCTGCGCGGCCAAGACCGGCGCTACCTGGCGCACGAATACTTCAACCGCGACTGGCAGCCGATGCCGTTCGCCCGGATGCGCACCTGGATGGAAGGGGCCAAGCTCACCTATGCCACCTCGGCCCAGTTCCTTGACCATGTGCCGATGCTCAACCTGACCGCGCCGCAACAGGAGATGCTGGCTGCAATTCCCGACGCGGGCTTTCGCGAGACCACCCGCGACTTCGTCGTCAACCGGCTGTTCCGGCGCGACTATTGGGTGCGCGGAGCGCGCCGCCTGGCGGCGCCGGACCGCGCCGAGCGCCTGCGCGCCGTGCGCGTGGTGCTGGCGACGCCGGCCGCCAATGTCAAGCTCAAGGTCAGTGGGGCGCTTGGCGAAGCGAACCTGCACGAAGACGTGTACCGCCCGATCCTCGATGCGCTGGCCGATCACCGGCCGCGCAGCCTGGGCGAACTTGAAACGGCGCTGGCCCCGCATGGCGCCGGCCTGGCCCGCATCGTCGAAGCGGTGATGATCCTGGCCGGGGCTGGCAACCTGCATCCGGCGCAGGAGCACGAAGCGATCGAGCGGGCCCGTCCCGGGACGGTCCTGCTCAACGGGCGGCTGTGCGCCCTGGCGCGCTATGCCGAAGAGGTCGGCTGCCTGGCCTCGCCGGTGACCGGCGGCGGCTTCCCGGTGCGTCGCATCGATCAATTGTTCTTGCTTGCGCGCAGCCTGGGCTTCGCCGGCATCGACGCGCTGGCGCGCTTCGCGGCGGACGTGCTGCAGGCGCAGGGGCAGCGCATCATGCACGATGGCCAGCCGGTGCTGGATGACGCGCAGCAGCTGGACATGCTGCGCACGCAGGCGCAGGCGTTCGACGCGACGCGCCTGCCGGTGCTGCTGGCGCTGGGTGTGGCGGCGTAATGCGCCATCCCGAACGTCGCGGTGTTCGCCGAAAGCGTCGTCAAGCGTCGGGATTTTCGTGGCAACCACTGAAAGAGTGAGCAAAACGATCACTCTTTCGGCAAACATCGTTGTCATCGCAATATTTCTTGTAGGAAAAATACTACACAGAAACCGAAAAGTCGGCATGTTTTCTTTTCAGAAACTTACGCTCATCGCATACTAGTGCTGCACGGCAATCCCGCCGCAGCCCTTTATTGCAGATGACCCCATGAGCACCTTCAGCACTTTCGATTTGACCGTCAATTCCGTCTACCTGGCCTTCCTCGGTCGTCCTGCCGACCCGGCCGGCCTCGCATTCTGGTCCAAGCAACTGGCCGATAACAACGGCGACCTGGGCGCAATCACCACGTTCTTCGCCAGTTCCGAAGAAGCGCAAGTGCGCTTCGGGTCCGACACCGTCACCAGCCGCATCGGCGAAATCTACGAGCAGCTGTTCAACCGCGCGCCCGAAGCGGCTGGCCTGGCTTTCTGGACCAATGCCGTCGAGCAAGGCCACGCCACGCTGGCCGACGTCGCGATCGCCATCCTGAAGGGCGCCCAGGGCACCGACCAGGCGCTCTCGAGCCTGCGCCAGCAGGCCGCCGACGCCTTTACCGCCTCGGTCGATGCAAACGGCAGCGCCTACAGCGGCTACGCCTCGATCGAAGCAGCGCGCGTGCTGGTGCGCGCCGTCACGCTCGACGCGACCGCAGCTGACCTGGACTTGCTGGTCAAGGCCGGCGTCTCGTTCGCCGATACTGCCACCAAGACCCCGCAAGTGGTCGAGGCGATCGCCACCGGCAGCACCCTGCTGGCGCTGTTCGACACCACGCGCGGCACGGCCGATCCGGTCGCGCTGGCCCAGGCCCTGGCCGACACCGCCAAGGCGGCGGCCGGCGATCCGGTCACGCTGGCGTCGCTGCTGCGCGGCGGCGGGATGGCGCAAGTGCTGAAAGTGATGCCGGCCAACGCCACCCTGAAGGACGTGGTCAAGGCGCTGGCTGAAGGCGGCCTGCCGGCTGCAGTCGAAGTCGTGTATCCGACCGCGCCTGCCACGCCGGTAACGAGCCTGAAACTGGCGTTCGCCAGCGTGACCCAGGGCGAGGGCGACAGCCACGTCGACAACGTGACCCGCGAAAAGGAAGTCGTCGTCAAGTTCACCTACACCGGCAACGACCTGCGCGCCGGCCAGAGCTTCGAGTACAGCCTCGATGGCGTGCATTGGAGCCAGAAATACCTGAAGGTCGATACCGCCAACAATACTGTGACGATCGGCGATGTCTGGCTGGACAACGCCATTCAGAACCGGAACATCACGCTCGAGGGATACGCGCCGCCGGCCGACGTGACTACCACCTTCCAGCTGCGCGCGGTGGACGCGAACGGCCGCGTACTGGCCAGCGCCACCCAGGACCTGGTGTATGACAGCGCGGCACCAGCCGGTTCGCTCAATTTCGTCGAGATCGAAAACAGCAATTCGGGCGACAACACCACCACCGACACCTATGCGAAGGTGAAGTTCGATATCGGCGGCGACGAAGGCGATAGCATCGTCCAGTGGCGCCTCAAGGGCGACGACGACTGGAGCACGTTCGACCGCAACGCGTTCATCGACAAGAGCTCATTCAGCATCAAGATTGACCTGAGCGAGGATGACCAAACGCTCGAACTGCGCCTGGTCGATGCCGCCGGCAACGTCGGCGACTCGATCGAGCAGTTCATCGACGGCCCGGTCGCCGCGCCGACATTCGATTTCTCCCTGTCGCCCCTCGGACTTGCACTCGAGAGCAGTAACGCCGGCACGCTGTCGATCTTTAACACCGACGACAAGACCTCGAGCCCGCTGGACACCGCAGGCGGTACGCCGGACGTCCAGATTGGCTACAACTTCATTGGGGTCCAGGATCAGGCCGTGAGCGGCCAGGTGCAATTTACCGCGTCAAATGGCACGGTCACGACCCCGGCCCCAATCACGATCAGCTTCGGCAGCAACGCAAGCGATGCGCTGTCGGGGACGGCAGTGTGGGGCTATGGCGGCGATGACAAGATCAGCGGTACCAGCGCGGGTGATTCGTTGTTTGGTGGTGACGGCAACGACACGATCTATGGCGGCGCAGGCAACGATCTCATCGAGGGTGGCCTCGGCGGCGACCTGATCGACCTGGGTGACGATCAGAATTTCGACGCGGTCGTGTATGCCAATGGCGACGCGGACAGTGGCGTGTTCAGCGACGGTGGCAATACTGCCGCGATCGACAAGATCAGCCACTTCAACGATGGTGACGCGATCCGCAGCGACGGGGCCTTTGGTGACGCGCCGGTTGTGCGCACCACCTACCTCGACTACCTCGACGACGCTGCCGTTGCCGTGGTGCGCGGCACCTCCGCGGGCAACACGTTCACCGCCGGCACCGGCGTGAATGACGACGACTACATGGTGCAGTGGGTGGACGGCAAGACCGTCAACAGTGTCATCGTTCAGGATTACGGCGTCACCCGGCCCGACGTTGAAGTGCGCTTCAACAATGAAATCATCTTCAACAAGCCGCCGCAGCAATCCGAAGTGACGTCCAGTCAATTCAATTTGCTTGGCTCGCCAAGCATCGTAACCTTGACGTCAGCCCCGTCTCCGATCATGCGCGTGGCTGATGCCAACAGCACGAATGACGGGTTCCTCGATCGCAGCGGCCTGTCGCTGGTCGAAGTGCAGGGTGGCCAGGAGGTGGCAACCTCGCAGGACTACCTGGACGGCGAGCACTTCACCGTCTTCAACGGCGGCGGCGTGCGCTTCGACACGACCCTGGGCATGGCCCTGTACAAAATGAAGTGGACTGACGGCACCTTCGCCACTACCGAAGGCTCGCTGAGCGGGGGTGAACTGCTGTTTGCTGGCGGGGTGAGCGGTCGGGTGTATCAGCAAGGTTTTGCCCTTGAAAACGATGTGACCCTGGCCGGTAATGTCGATGCGAGCGACGCCGATAGCACGAATACGGCGTTCTTCTACAACGACATGAGCAACGCGCGCACCCTGTTTACCGGTGGTGGTCAGGACGTGGTGGTCGACTATGGCGCGACCCTCGATATCGGCTACCGCGTATTCGACAGCGCAGCGCAGGATCTGATCTTCGGCTTCGACACCGGCAATGATCAGATCAGCCTGCATGACGAGGCAGGATTGGCGATCGATGCCAACAAGAACGGTGTGATTCAGTGGGCCAGTTCGGCATCGGCCTCCACCAAGGCCGTCGTGACAGCAAGCACCGAAGGGGTTGCGATCGTGCTGGGCGGGTCGATATCGAGCGATACCGATTCATGGTCGGTATCGACGACCCTCAATACGCTCAACTACGGACTCGACCTGACGGATATGGCTCCCAACGGGAATCTGTTGATCCTGGCGAAGACCAATACCAATAGCGATGGCGCGCTGTTCCATTTCGTCGACCTGAACGGCAACGCGACGATCGACGAGGATGAGCTGACAGTGTTCGCGGTATTCAAGAACTATGCGCCGGTAGAGGATGACATCGTCGTCGTCGGCACGCAGGACATGCCGCCACCCTGATCGACTGCGCATCCACGATGCGCCATCGATCCAGCCCCGCCCGGTTCGCCCGGCGGGGTTTTTTTTCGGGCACCGCGAACGCGGCGTCGCGGCCCGCGCCTGGTCCGGGCGCGGTAAAATGGCGACATGACTTCCCCGACCTTCACCCACCTGCGCATCCACTCCGAATACTCCATCGTCGACGGCCTGGTCCGTATTGACGAGCTGGTGAAGGCGGCGGTCAAGGATGCGCAGCCGGCGCTGGCCGTGACCGACCTGGCCAACACGTTTTGCCTGGTGCGCTTCTACAAAGAGGCGCGCGGCAAGGGCGTCAAGCCCATCGTCGGGGTCGATGCCTGGATCAGCAACGACGACAACCGCGACAAGCCGCACCGCCTGCTGATCCTGGCCAAGAACCACACCGGCTACCTGCAGCTGTGCGACCTGCTGGCGCGCGCCTGGCTGACCAACCAGCACAAGGGCCGCGCCGAACTGCGCGCCGAATGGCTCGAAGCGCTGGCAACGTCCACGTCCACGCTGCACCCGGAGCAATCGCAGGCGGGTGGCCTGATCGTGCTGTCGGGCGCGCACTTCGGCGACGTCGGCCAGGCCATCGAAAACGGCGATATCGCGCGCGCCGAAGCCAATGCCGCGCGCTGGGCACGCGTGTTCCCTGGCCACTTCTATATCGAGATCCAGCGCGCCGGCCAGCCCAATCAAGAGCAGCAGGTGCGCCATTCGGTGGCGCTGGCCGGGCGCCTCGGGCTGCCGGTGGTGGCCACGCACCCGGTGCAGTTCCTCGACAAGGACGAATACATCGCGCACGAAGCGCGCGTCTGCATCGCCGAAGGCGAGATGCTGGCCAACGCCAAGCGCGTGCGCCGCTTCAACGAGAACATGTGCTTCAAGACGCAGGCCGAGATGGCTGAACTGTTCAAGGACTTGCCGGGCGCGCTGGCCAATTCCGTTGAAATTGCCAAGCGCTGCAACGTCACGCTCACGCTGGGTAAACCGCAGTTGCCCAACTTCCCCACGCCGGGCATGACGATCGACGAATTCCTGATCGCCGAAACCAAAAAAGGCCTGGAAGACCGCCTGCTGCAGCTGTACCCCAACGAGGCTGAGCGCGAACGCGAGCGCCCGCGCTACGAGGCGCGCCTGGACTTCGAGAATCAGACGATCATCAACATGAAGTTCCCCGGCTACTTCCTGATCGTGGCCGAGTTTATCCAGTGGGGCAAGAACAACGATGTGCCGATCGGCCCGGGCCGCGGTTCGGGCGCCGGTTCGCTGGTGGCGTATGCGCTCAAGATCACCGATCTCGATCCGCTCAAGTACAACCTGCTGTTCGAGCGTTTCCTGAATCCCGAACGCGTCTCGATGCCCGACTTCGACATCGACTTTTGCCAGGAAAAGCGCGAGCTGGTGATCCAGCACGTGAAAGACCTGTACGGGCGCGATGCGGTCTCGCAGATCGCCACGTTCGGCACGATGGCGGCCAAGGGCGCGATTCGCGACGTCGGCCGCGTGCTCGACTTCGGCTACAACTTCTGCGACGGCATCTCGAAACTCATTCCGTTCAAGCCGGGCAAGCAGGTGTCCATTGCCGAAGCGATCGAAGAAGAGCCGCTGCTCAAGGAGCGTCTCGAGAACGAAGAAGAGGTCAAGACGCTGCTCGAACTGGCGCAGAAGGTCGAAGGCATCACCCGCAATATCGGCATGCACGCCGGTGGCGTCCTGATCGCGCCGGGCAAACTCACCGACTTCTGTCCGCTCTACACGCAGGGCGGCGACACCGGCGTGGTCTCGCAGTACGACAAGGACGACGTGGAGGCCGTGGGCCTGGTCAAGTTCGACTTCTTGGGTTTGACCACGCTGACGATCCTCGACCGCGCGGTCAAGTACATCAAGGAACTCGACCCGGCCGAAAGCGAATTCGACCTGGCCAAGCTGCCATTGGACGACCGGCTGTCGTACAAGCTGCTGTCCGATGCCAGGACCGTCGCGATCTTCCAGCTCGAGTCGCGCGGCATGCAGGGCATGCTCAAGGATGCGCGGCCCGACCGCTTCGAGGACATCATTGCGCTCGTCGCGCTGTACCGTCCGGGCCCGATGGACCTGATCCCCGACTTCTGCAAGCGCAAGCACGGCGAAAAATTCGACTATCCCGATCCGCGCACCGAGTCCATCCTGTCCGAGACCTACGGCATCATGGTCTATCAGGAGCAGGTGATGCAGATGGCGCAGATCGTGGGCGGCTATTCGCTGGGCGGCGCCGACATGCTGCGCCGCGCGATGGGCAAGAAGAAGGCCGAAGAGATGGCCGAGCACCGCGAGATCTTCCGCGCCGGCGCCGCCAAGGATGGCCTCACTACCGCCAAGGCCGACGAGATCTTCGACCTGATGGAAAAGTTCGCGGGCTACGGCTTCAACAAATCGCACGCCGCCGCCTACGCGCTGCTGTCGTACCACACGGCCTACCTCAAGGTGCACCACACCGCCGCGTTCATGGCAGCCAATATGTCGCTGGCGATGGAAGACACCGAGAAGATCAAGATCTTGGTCGAGGATGCGAAAGAGGTCTGCAAACTCACCATCCTGCCGCCGGACGTGAACGAATCGCAGTTCCGCTTCACGCCGGACGGCGAGGCGCGCTCGAAGACCGGCAAGCAGGTCACCAATATCCGTTACGGCCTCGGTGGCGTGAAGGGCGCGGGGCAGGGCGCGATCGAAGCGATCGTCGCCGCGCGCACGGCGGGCGGCAAGTTCAAGGACCTGTTCGACTTCTGCAACCGGGTCGATCGCAAGCAGATCAACCGCCGCACCATCGAGTCCCTGATCCGCGCCGGCGCGATGGACGGCTTCGGGGTGGACAGATCAGTGCTGCTGGCGTCAGTCTCGTTCGCGATGGAAGCGGCTGGCCAGGCGGCGGCGGCCATCAACCAGGTCAGCCTGTTCGGGGGCGACGATGCCGACCTGGTCGCCCCGCCCGAATACGTGAAGGCCTTGCCGTGGACCGACCGCCAGAAGCTGTCCGAAGAAAAGATCGCGCTGGGCTACTACCTGTCCGGTCACATGTTCGACTCGTACGCGCAGGAAGTGCGGCGCTTTGCCAAGACCCGCATGAAAGACCTCGAGCCGTCGCGCGACCCGCGCATGATGTGCGGCGTGATCTCGGGCATCCGTACCCAGATGACGCAGCGCGGCAAGATCCTGATCGTGGCGCTGGACGACAAGACCGCGGTACATGAGGTGACGGTGTACAGCGAGGTGTTCGAGGCGAACAAGAACGCGTTCAAGGAAGACGAATTTTTGCTCGTGGTGGGCAAGGTGTCCGAAGACCGCTTCAACGGCGGCCTGCGCATCACGGCCGAAAAGGTGTTCGACCTGGCCACGGCGCGCATTCAATATGGCCACAAGCTCGAGATGGACCTGGATAAATCGGTCAATCCCGCCAGGCTGGCCGAGATCTTGCAGCCGCACCGCGTGCATGACGGCATGCCGGTGAGCCTGCGGCTGCAGACGCAGGATATTCCGTTTGTCGTGCAGCTCGGAGACGAGTGGCGCGTGGCGCCGTCCGATACGCTCAAGCAGGCGCTCGAGCTGACGCTGGGGGCGAAGGATGTGGAGGTGGAGTACTGACCGCGGCCGGCGTAGCGCCGAAACGTCGTTCCCGCGGAGGCGGGAACCCAGGCTTTACGCGCCGCTGATTACGTTTGACACAACTGGAGCGCAAGCAAACTTGGGTTCCCGCCTCTGCGGGAACGACGTGGTGAGGCAGCCGGTTCAGCGAACTGCCGCGTGCTCGCGCAGCCCCACCGCCGCCTGCGTCGTCCCGTTCGCCGCGCGCTCCAGCACGATGCGCCGGTTGCTCGATTCCTGATCGCGCTCGGCCTCGCGATGCCACAGGTGCAGCACCTCGGTGGCCATCGCCCCATCCTTGCGCAGTACGCCGGCGTGAAACAGCCGCACCACCAGATCCGAATCCTCGTGCCCCCAGCCGGTGAAGCTTTCGTCGAAGCCGTTCACCGCCATCAGATCCTGCTTCCACACTGCCAGATTGCAGCTCTTGATGCGGCGCCAGCTGAACTTGCGCCGTACGCGCCCGACGTCGGGCCAGCGCAGCATCGTCTGCAGCACCTTGTTCAGGTCGCCGCCCAGGCGCAGACGCAGGCGAGCCAGCAGGCCCAGGCCAGCCACGTCGATCCCGTCACGCAGCGCGCGTTCGGTGAAGCGCTGGCTGAGCAGGATGCGGCTGCCCGAGACCAAGAAGCCCGGCTGGGCCAGCGCGCGGTGGCGGGAGATGAAGTCGCGCTGCGGCACGCAGTCGCCGTCGAGGAAGATGATATAGTCGCCTGTTGCCGCCAGCGTGCCGCGGTTGCGGGCCATGGCGGCGCGAAAGCCGTCGTCCGGTTGCCACACGTGTTTGACGGGCACCGGGGCGCCTGCCGCCAGCCGCGCGATGCAGTCCCGCGTGTTGGCAGTCGAGCCGTCATCAGCGATAATGATTTCAAAATTCTTGTCGTCCTGTAAGAAACAGGCTGCCAACACCGCCGCCAGGGCGTCGGGCCGGTTGTACGTGGTGATCACGACCGACATTGTCTGTGCTTGCTGCATGGTGTCCGATACAAATGCTCTTCAGGTTGCAAGAATATCCCACAAGAACAAGAATGAACAATACGTCGATGATGCCCCGGGAGCCGCTGCAATTGTGGATCGGCTTCCAGATGTTCCTGTTTCCCCTGATTAGTCTGACCACGCCATCCGGCATCGGTTTTTCCAGCCTCCTGTTCCTGCTTACCGCCCTGTGCGTGCCGCGCAAGGCGTGGGCGGCCATCGCGCCGTACTGGAAAGAGATCCGCTGGGTGCTCGCCGCCTTCGTGTTCCAGTTCGCGCTGGCCGTGGCGGCGATGGCGCTGCGCCCCGAGGCGGGCCTGGATTCCCTCGACAAACCGTCGCGCATGCTATTTGGCATGAGCTGCATGGCGCTCGTCGTGCTGGCCCGGCCGCGCGCTGCGGCGCTGTGGTGGGGCGTGGTCGCGGGCGCGATCGCGGCGCTGCCGTTCGTGGCCTGGCAGCGCATCGCCATGGGCATCGAACGTCCGGGCGGCTTTCTTAATGCGATTACCTTCGGCGACCTGGCGCTGTGCCTGGGCCTGGTGGCGCTGGCGGCGGCGGTCGATTATCGTCACCATGCGGGCAAGGCTGCGCTGACGGGCCTGGGCGCGCTGGCCGGCCTGGCCGCATGCATGCTCACCGGCACGCGCGGCAGCTGGATCGCGCTGGCGCTGGCCGCCGTGCTGTTTCTCAGCTATGCCCAGCTGCTGCGCAGCCGCAAGCTGCGCCTGCTGCTGGCCGGCAGCTTCGCGCTGATCGGCGCCGCGTTCTTCGTGCCGGCCACCGGCATGCAGGAGCGCGCGCTGGAGGGCGTGGCCGACGTCCAGACCTGGGTCGACGGCGGCAACGTGTATACCAACGTCGGCACCCGGCTCGAGTTGTGGAAAGGCGCCGCGATCCTGATCGAACAGCGCCCGCTGTTTGGCCTTGACCGCCATACGCTGCGCGCCGAAATTCGCAACATGGTCGAGCAGGGCAAGCTCGATCCAGCCATCCTGTCGCTCGAACACCTGCATAACGACGCGCTGCAGGCGCTGGCCACCGGCGGCGTGTTCGGGCTGCTGGCCTGGATCGGCATCCTGGCCGCGCCGTTCGTGTTCTTCGCGCGCCAGCTCGGTCGCGGCGCCCAGACCCAGGCGCATGCGCGCGGCGTCGGCCTGCCGCAGTTCGCGCCGGCGCTGGCGGGCATGCTGGTGGTGCTGTGTTATTTCAGCTTCGGCCTGACCGAAGTGATTTTCTGGTCGCTCAAGGGCAGCATGTTCTACGCGCTGATGGTGTTCCTGCTGATGGGACTATGCCTGGTCGCGAAGACGCGCCAGGCGACTGCTGCAACGCTCGCAATGCAGCGTGACAACAAGGTGGAACAAATTGGAAACTAAGGTCATCGTGCGGCGCCTGCTGGCGCTCGTCAAACCGTATAAATCGCGCGCGGCGCTGGCGCTGCTGTCGATGGCGATCACCGCCGCGACGCAGCCGTTGCTGGCCAAGGCGATGCAGCTGCTGTTCGACCGCGGCTTCGAAGAACGGGTGTCGTTCAGCCTGTGGCTGATCCCTGCCGTGCTGGTGTCGATCTTCGTGCTGCGCGGGATCGGCACCTTCGGCACCGCCTATTTCAACAACTGGGTGCTCTCGCGCGTGCTGAACGACATGCGCGCCATGGCCTTCGAGCGGGTGCTGCGCCTGCCCGTCGCGCGCTACCAGGACGAATCCACCGGCAAGATCATCAACACGGTCGTCAACGACGTGCGCCAGGTGGTCGACATGATCCAGTCGGTATTCGTCGCCTGCGTGCGCGACGTGCTGGTGGTGATTGGCCTCTTGGGTAGCCTGCTGTACCTGAACTGGAAGCTCACCCTGATCGCCATCGTCGTGATCCCGCTGACCGCCGTCATCGTGCGCACCACCACCAAGCGCCTGCGCAACCTCAATCGCGAAAGCCAGCGCGTCACCGCCGAGATGACCGGCGTGGTCGAAGAAGCCGCGCGCGGCCACCAGGTGATCCGCGTGTTCGCCGGCGAAGCGTATGAAACGCGCCGCTTCCACCAACGCAGCGTCGCGCTGCGCGGCTTCTCGCAGCGCATGACGGTGGCCTTTGCCGCCACCACACCGGTGACCCAGATTGCGACCTCGCTGGCGTTGTCGCTGGTGGTCGTGCTGGCGATGCAGGCCGATATGACGGTCGGCGAATTCACGCAGTTCGTCACCATGATGCTCATGCTGCTCACGCCGCTGAAATCGCTGGCCGAGGTGAACGGCCCGATGCAGCGCGGGATGTCGGCCGCCGAAACCGTGTTCGGCATCATCGACGCCGAACCGGAAGTCGATACCGGCAGCCGCGAACTGGGCCGCGCCAACGGCCACCTGGTGCTTGACAACGTGGTGTTCCAGTACCCGAATGCGGCCGGTCCCGCCCTCGACGGCGTCTCGCTCGAGGTGTTGCCGGGGCAGACGGTGGCGCTGGTGGGTGTCTCGGGCGGCGGCAAGTCGACCTTCGTGAACCTGGTCACGCGCTTCTACGATCCGCAGGGCGGGCGCCTGCTGCTCGACGGCGTGCCGTACCTTGACATCAAGCTCGCTTCGCTGCGCAGCCAACTGGCGATGGTGAGCCAGAACGTGGTGCTGTTCGACGATACGCTGGCGGCGAACATCGCCTACGGCGCCGAGCAGATCGACTACGAACGCCTGGCCGGCGCAATCCGCGCGGCGCACCTGACGGACGTGGTGGCGCGCCTGCCGGACGGTATCGACACGCGTATCGGCGAAAACGGTTCGCGCCTGTCGGGCGGCCAGCGCCAGCGCGTGGCGATCGCGCGCGCGATCTACAAGGACGCGCCGCTGCTGATCCTGGACGAAGCCACATCGGCGCTCGACAACGAAAGCGAACGCGCGGTGCAGGCGGCGCTCGACACCTTGATGGCAGGGCGCACGACGATCGTGATCGCGCACCGCCTGTCGACGATCGAACGGGCCGACCGGATCGTGGTGATGGAAGCGGGGCGCATCGTGGAGCAGGGCACGCACGACGAGCTGCTGGCCAGGAAGGGCATGTACGCGAATCTGTATTATTTGCAGTTCACGGCGGAGACGAAATAAGGTTCTTGGCCCGCTCCCCAGGCACGTCGTACCCGCGGAGGCGGGTACCCAAGTTTCATGCGCTGCCACGCGCGCTGAACGTAGTGGCTGAGCTTAATACTTGGGTACCCGCCTTCGCGGGTACGACGGTCTTCAAGGTAGCGGCCAGTTCATACTTCACCGCGCGTAATGCGCCGCTTCCCCCGCCAGCCCGATCCCCACGCCTCCAGCGTTTTCCTGCACCGCCTCCAGGTACCGCCGCAACGCATCGTTCAATGACGGCAACAACAGCGCACGTTCGCTGCCCAGCGCGCTGAACACCGGCCGCCGCGCCGGGTAGCCGAACGAGTCACCCGCAACCTCTTGCAGCCCTTCCGACGACAGCCCCGCCGCCGCACACGCCCGCCGCGCCAGCTCGGCCCAGCTCACCGCGTCGCCGTTGGTCAGGTGCCAGATGCCGCGTTCGCGGTCGATCAGCAGGTCGAGCGACACATTCACCAGATCCGGCACATAGGTCGGCGAGACCGTCATGTCGCCGGCGGCCAGGAATGGCTGGCCGCTGGCCAGCGCGCCCAGTGCCTGGGTGACAAAATTGTGCCGGTCCCACGGCCCGAAAAATGCGCTGGTGCGGATTACGAGCGCCTGCGGATCCGCGTCCAGTACGCGGGTTTCGGCATCGAACTTGCTGCGCCCGTAGACACCCAGCGGATTGGCTGCATCCGATTCGACATATGGGGCGCCCTTGGCGCCGTCGAATACCAGATCGCTGGAGAATGTCATGAAGCGCAGCGCGTGGCGCATGCAGGCCAGCGCCAGTATGGTGGGGCCCAGCGTGTTTTCGCGCAGGCAGCGCTCGACATCGGTCTCGGCGTCGTCGACCCGCACGAAGCCGCCCGCGTTGATGATCGCCCATGGCTTGAAGCGCACGATCGCCGCGTCGACCGAGGCCGGATCGGCAATGTCCATCTCTTGCCGCGTGAGCACGTGGCAGGCCAGGTTGCGGCGTTCGCAGATGTGCTTGAAGGCCGCGCCGAGCGTGCCGGTGGCGCCCGTGATCAGGATCGGCTGCACGGGCGCCGATTTGAACTGGCTGCGCACCGCGATGTCGGCCACCGCCGTACGAGTGGCCACCGGTTTGCACAGGAAGCGGCCCGGCCGGCGCCACCAGCCTTCGCCCTGCAGCACGGGATTTGACAGCGCGCGCTTGCTGGCCAGCTCGCGCATCAGCGTGGCCAGCGCGGTGGGGCGGGGCGTGGCCGAGCGCACGTCGAACGGCCCCGGCTCGTAGTAGCCGCGGCATTCGGTGACCAGGCAGTTCCAGTCGAACGAACCAAGCAGCGCCCACACGGTGACGGCGCGAATGTCGGCGCCCTGCTGGCGCGCCTTGAGGGCAGCGTTCCAGATTTCGACGAGCCAGCGCAGCTGGTCTTCGCGGTTGGCGTCGATGTGCGCCTCGGTGATCGCGATCGGCAAGCCGTAGCGTTCCCAAGTTTCCAGCAGCAGCGGCGCGATGCCGGGCGTGGGCGTGGCCAGTGCGCGCGGCGCCTCGATGTCGGCGTGCGGTATGCCCCGATACACGTGGCGGTGGCTTTCGGGATAACGTTCGGGGCGATGGTCGAGCCAGCGCTCGCTGGTGACGTAGTAGTTCACGCCGATCACGTCGGGCGGGCACGGGTTGTCGCGGAACCAGCGCAGATCATCGACGGTGGCGCCCGATTCGAGCAGGTAGTCCCACAGCTTGTGGTGCGTGTCGACCATGCCGCACAAGAGATCCCAGGCCAGCCAGCGGCGCTCGTTGAAAAAGTTCGCGATGTCCTGCATCTCGGGCGTGCCGTAGGTCTTGGACAAATCGTCGGTCTGCACCAGCTTGGCGTTCGGATTGACGGCCCGTATCGCCCGCATCGACAGCACCGTCGCGCGGCATTGATTCAGCAGGGCGCGGATGAACGTGGTTTCGTCTTCGCCATGCGGATACCAGACGCCGGCCAGGCCCGAGAAGCGCGCCGTGGTGCAGATCTCGTTGACCGGCGTGTAATGCTCGACCCACGGATAGCGCGCCGCCACGGCGCCCGCATACTCGGCCAGCAGGTCGGGGAAGGCGGGATCGATCAGGCTCGTATGGCGCGGACCGCTGCCATGGTGGATCAGCCCGACGATCGGGTTGACACCGAGGTCGCGCAGCGCCGGCAGGCGCTCGTCGGCCCACGACCAGTCGGCTGTCTCGATGCCATCGGGCGCCGTGCGCTCCCACAGCACCGGATAACGGATCGCCTGGATGCCGAGCGATGCAAAGCGTTCAATATCTTGCAAGCGGCCGGCGTGGCCGTTGCGGTCCATCTGGCTGAAGTAGTCATCGCGTACGCGATTGACCGTGCATTCAAGCCCGCCCCAGAGGGCAAGGTCGGGCTGGAGTTCGGTGTGGAGGGTCATGGCACTAACCTGCGTAATGAAGATGACAACAGCCTAACGGCCACACCGGGGTCATTATGTTAAGCAGTTCACATAGCGGGCGGTTTTCGGACCAGTCCTACTTTTTGCTGGCAGTATGGTCGCTAGCGTAACAATGCCATGCCGGCGTAACTTTTCAGGTCACAATGCCTGTTTTACGGCGCAGGGGGAATTGATGTACATGGTCTACTGGACAGTCGTCGATGGTGCGGCCACGACCGCGCACGCGCAGGTCTTCGATACGGCCGAGATGGTGCCGGCCATGGGGTTCATGGAAGCGCTGCGCAAGCGCCAGCGCGATGGCGAGGGCATTCGCTTCATCACCATGTGCTCGGAGCACCCGGACGTGGTGGGCCATCCCGGTGTGGATGTCACGGGGGCGGACTACAACTGGAAGAAGCGGCGCAGCTAGCGCCTCACCCCGGCGGCAACCGGCTCTTGAGAATCTTGCCGCTGGGCGCCGCCGGCAGCGCGTCCATGAACACGATGCGCGCTGGGCGTTTGTAGGGCGCCAGGCGCGGCCGCAGCCAGTCGGCCAGGACGGCCCCGCTCACGCCGCGTGCCTCCACGAACGCGATCACCTCTTCTTCGCCATCGGGCAACGGCCGGCCGATCACAGCTGATTGCACGACGTTCGGGTGCGCGTTGAGCGCCGTTTCGACTTCGACCGGATAGACATTGAAACCCGAACGGATGATCAGTTCTTTCGTGCGCCCGAGCAGGAACAGCGCGCCGTCCGGCCCCTGGCGCGCCAGGTCGCCCGTCGCCAGCCAGCCGCCCGGCCGCAGCGCCGCCTCGGTGGTGGCGGCGTCGCGATAGTAGCCGCGCATCAGGTTAGGGCCTCGCACCCACAGCTCGCCCGGTTCGCCCGGCGCGACGTCGAGGCCTTGTTTGCCGACGATGCGCACCGCGACGCCCGGGATCGGCATGCCCACCGAGGTGTCGGCGCGCGGCGCGTCCAGGCGCGTCTGGCTGACCGTCGGCGCAGTCTCGCTCAAGCCGTAGCCATTGTGCAGTGGCAGGCCGAACAGCGCCTCGACCGCGCGCTTGAGCGCCGGGTCGAGCGGCGAGCCGCCGGCGTAGCAAAAGCGCAGCGTCGACCTGACCGGCCGCGCTTCACCTTTGCCTTCGCCTTCGGCCAGCGCCAGCAGGCGCGCGTACATGGCCGGCACGCCCTGCACGATCGTCAGCTCGCCGGCGCGAATGGCCGCCAGCAGGCGCGCGGCGTCGAAGCGCGGCGCGAGCAGCAGGCAGGCCCCCGCGTACAGGGTGCCGAGCAGCACCGACGTCAGGCCATACACGTGCGAGATCGGCAGGCCGCCATAGGCGCGATCGTCCGGCGTCAAGCCGCGCAGGCGGCTGGATGTGGCGGCGACGAACAGCAGGCTCGCGTGGCTGAGCATCACGCCCTTGGGCTGGCCGGTGGTGCCGGTGGTGTAGACGAGCGCCGCAACGTGCGCCGCGCCAGCGTCGACCGGCTCGGGCAGGCAGGCCTCATTGCATGGCCCGGCCAGGATGCCGGGGCGCGCCGCGCAGCCGGTCGCACCGGCGCGCGCGGCATGGCCGGCAGCGTCGGGCGACGCGTGCACGAGGTAGAGCACGCGCCGCGCGCCGCTGTGCTGCGCGATCGTGGCCAGTTCGCCTTCGCTCAGGCGCGCGTTGACGCAGACGCTCCAGGCGTCGATGACGGCGGCGGCAAATAGCAGCGCCACTTGCGCGACGCTGTTTTCGGCCACCAGCATGACGCGGTCGCCGGCGCGCACGTCCAGGTCACGCAGCAGGGCGGCGTACGCGTCGGTCTCGCGCGCGAGCTCTGCATAGGTCCAGGTGCGGCCATCCTCCACGAGCGCCGGCGCACCCGGGTGGTGGACGGCGCCGTGGCGCAGGATGTCGCTGATTCGAAGAAACGGTGAAGACTGCATGATGCGGGGCTGCCAGAAGACGGACAGACCTTATACCCGCTGGCGGGGCACATCGCAAGCGAAGCCGGGCCGCTATAGTCAGTTCTTCATGGCTGCGGTCGGCACGGTGCCTGCGCCGCGAGATTGCGCCTGCGCCGTCGACTGCCTGGCCTTGGCGCCGGCGCCGATCGTGGATGCAAACATACGCGGCATGATGGCGGTGGCAACCTCGTACAGCGCCACCAGCATGGCACTGACCACCAGCGGGGCGAGCACCCAATACACCGGATACGGGATGGCGCTGCCATAACGGCCGTACAGGATCCAGCTCAGCATCAGCAGCGGCGCATGCGCCAGGAACAGGAAGAAGCTGTACTTGCTCATGCCGGTGAGCCACGCGCCGAACCGGGTGCTTGCCGCCCATGCGGTTGCGGGCCAGAGCAGCAACGGCGCGGCCAGGCGCAGGTACGTCGTGTCTTCGATCCGATAATGCACGGTGGCGGCGCATGCGAGCAGGAAGGCGACGAACAGGATGCCGGCGTGACGATCGAGCAGGCGCAAGTCCCACTTGCGCACGGCCGCCATGCCGCCGACATAGAACAACACGGCCATCAGATCCCGCTGCAACAGATGCCCCTCAAAATTGCCCATGAAGACCACCGACACCAGGACCAGGCCCCCCCAGGCAGCCTTGCGCAGCAACCAGCCGAACAGGGGCGCGAGCAGGATCAGCACGATCAGGTCACGCAAGAAATTAAGTGGGTAATTGATCGGAGAGTAAGTCAGGCCAAACGCCGCATTCAACCAGCCCATCGCGTCGAAGGGCCATAGATTTGCCGACAACTGCACGCCGCCAACCATTTCGGCGCCCAGCGCCACCGGCGCGAGCGGCAGGTTAAAACAGAGGAAAGGAATCAGGATCGTGCGTGTTTTTTTGGTCAGGCAGCGTACCGGTTCCTGATCGATGCACGACTTGAACAGCAGGAAACCCGAAATCACGGTCAACACCGGCACGCTGGCGCGAAACACCGCAAGCTGGAAAAACGCCTTGACGGTGTCGAACCAGCCGCTGCCAATGTCTGCCATGGGTACATAGGCCGGGGTATGCAACACGATGACACCGAAGATCATGACGATCCGTAAAAATGCGATGCGGTCATGGATGCCATGTTGGAGCGTCATGAAGTGCCTTCCCTGGGGGTTGTTAATTATCGACCCAGGCATGCTGCGCGTAACAAACATGCCAGATAGGCAATAAAATTATGACAAGGAGGGTACGCGAAAACTGTGTGCTAGTAAATGAAACATTTATAAAAAACCATTAAAAAAAAGACACCGATCGGTGTCTTCTTTCTTGTTTTTCTACAAAGTCTGTGATTCGCACTTGTCTGCCTGCAAGCGCAGGCAGACAGGCCGGAATGACTTACACCGATGGCGGATCAGTCTCGCGCGCAAACACGCGGAAGCCGGCCAGAGCCGTCTTGAATGCCGCCAGCGCCGTATCGGCCTGGGCCGGGTCGGCCACGATCAGGCCCGGGTCATCCGAACCGTCCGGCAGCGTGGCCGGGATCATTGCCTTGGTCAGCAAGTCCGAACCGGCGCCGAACACGAGGATCGGCTTGCCGTGACGGTATTGCTCACGCAGGAATTCCAGCACCTCCGCGTTCTTGGCCAGCGTCGCCACGGCCTGCGCGCCGTCCGGCACGATCACCGCGTCGTACATTACCGACGGGCCGGCTTCGACCGAGATCTCGACGTCGATCGGGTCGCCGTCGGCAGCCTTGACCTTGCCCAGCATATTGCCGACCATGCGCGGCACGGCGCCATCCTTAAGCAGGCTGGCATATTGCGCCTTGACGGCCTTGTCGTCGACGCCCGAGGCGATCAGCACCGCGACGCGGCGGCCCTTGATGCCGGTAACGCCCGGACGGCTCAGCAGCGACAGCGCCGGCGATACCGGATAGGTCGGAATCGGCGCAGTGGTGGCCAGCGGCAGCGGGGCGGGCACATCCATGCCCAGGCCTTCGGCCACGCGCGCGACCAGCACGTCATCGACGTTGGCCAGCAGCGCCAGCGTGCGCTCGCGCACGGCCGGCGTTTGCACGCGCGTCAGTTCGAAGCGGAACGCGTTGACGATGTGGTTCTGCTCGGCCGCGCTCTGGCTCTGCCAGAACAGGCGGGCCTGCGAGTAGTGGTCGGCGAACAGTTCCGGGTTGCCACGCACCTTGTCGGCGGCGATGGTTTCGGGGAAGCTGGTAAAGCCCGCCGGCCCGGCCTGGTACGGCACGCCGCCGCCCAGCGAGTTCGGTTCGTAGTTCACGCGGCCGCGGTTGATCGCCTGGCGATGGAAGCCGTCGCGCTGGTTGTTCTGGATCTGGACGATTGGCGAGTTGATCGGGATCTCGTGGAAGTTCGGGCCGCCCAGGCGGGTCAGCTGGGTATCCTGGTACGAGAAATTACGGCCTTGCAGCAGCGGATCGTTCGAGAAGTCGATGCCCGGCACCACGTGCGAGGTGCAGAACGCCACTTGCTCGGTTTCGGCAAAGAAGTTGTCCGGGTTACGGTCCAGCACCATCTTGCCCACGGGCGTCAGCGGCACCAGCTCTTCCGGGATGATCTTGGTTGGATCGAGCACGTCGAACGCGAAGCTGGCGGCCTGCTCTTCGGTGAAGATCTGCAGGCCCAGTTCCCATTCAGGGAAATTGCCGGCCTCGATGGCTTCCCACAGGTCGCGGCGGTGGAAATCGGGATCAGCGCCCGAAATGCGCACCGCTTCGTCCCATACCAGCGAATGCGTGCCCTGCATCGGCGTCCAGTGGAATTTCACGAAGCGCGATTCGCCCTGCGCATTGATCAGGCGGAAGGTGTGCACGCCGAAGCCCTGCATTGTGCGATAGCTGCGTGGAATCGCGCGGTCCGACATCGTCCACATCAGCATGTGCGCGATTTCTGGCGAGAGCGAGGCGAAGTCCCAGAACGTGTCGTGGGCGGTGGCCGCCTGCGGCATCGCGTGGTGCGGTTCCGGCTTGGCCGCGTGCACCAGGTCGGGGAACTTCATCGCATCCTGGATGAAGAACACGGGGATGTTATTGCCCACCAGATCCCAGTTGCCTTCTTCGGTGTAGAACTTGACCGCGAAGCCGCGCACGTCGCGCGCAGTGTCGGTCGAACCGCGTTCGCCGGCCACGGTCGAGAAGCGCAGGAACACGGGGGTGCGCTTGCCCTTCTTGGCGAACGGGATGGCGCGGGTGAGCGCGCTGAAGTTGTCGTAGGACTCGAAATAGCCATGGGCGGCCGAGCCGCGCGCATGCACCACGCGCTCGGGGATGCGCTCATGGTCAAAGTGGCTGATCTTTTCGCGCAGCACGAAGTCTTCGAGCAGGGTCGGACCACGCAGGCCGGCCTTGAGCGAGTGCTGGTTGTCCGACACCGGCACGCCCTGGTTCGTCGTCAGGTGACGGTCGGCCGGGTCGACGCGCACGCGGTCGAGCGGATCGACGGTGGCGTTTTCGCCTTTCGGCGGAGTGCCGTCGCCGACCTTGTCATTGGCGATGATCTCGGTCGTCGTGCTGCCGGTGGCGGCGTGGGTCGATGGCTTGAAGCTTTCGCCAACTGCCGGCGTACGCGACGCATCGCCGTATTCGCTGGCCTTGTTGGCATTGAACGGGCGCGCTGCGGCCAGATCTTGTTCCGATGGAATTTTGTCGAGCAAACGATCAGCGATCGGGTTGCTCACGCCCAGGCTTTGCGGCGGCTTGGCGTCGGACGGGCCAGAGACGGTGCTCAGGACCGAACCTGCGCCGTCGAACGAGCTTGGATGCTTTGATGTTGGCATGGTATTCCTTGTTAGTTGTAAAGAATTTAATAGCCTCAACAACATAGCTCAGCAAGCCAACGCGTCTCTGTGAGATCACACACATACAGCCAATACGACTTTTAATTATCCCTATGGAGATAATTGAATTTCCCTATCGGAGATCACGGCTCGCAATAGCACGGCTGGCCCTGCAGCAATCCGTTATAGGGCGCGGCGCCGGCCCTGATCAGGATCTCGCCATCGACGATGTCGAACTGGCGGAATTGGCGGCTGTGCTTGCTGCCACGCAGCTTGACGACCGAAATCACCGTGCGCAGTTCGGCATGCGTTTCGATGTAGCGCTGCATGATCAAGCCATCGACCAGCACCGCGTTGCCATAGGCGCTGAAGCGCAGTTCCTGGTAGCGATCCTCGAGTTGGCTTGTCATCCATACCGTGATGCCCTTGGCACCCAGCACCGTGGTCGGCGATACAACGACTCGCGGAAATCGTCGCGAAACTCGGGCGCCAGCGCCAGTTCGAAGCCGGACAGCGAATCGAGCACGACCCGCGTGGCCCCGGTGCGATCGATCATGCCGATCAGCTCATGCAGCATTTCATCGATGGACAGGTCAAGGGCCCGCACGCTCATCATGGCAACCTGGCCCGAACGCAACAGGCCGTCGAGCTTGAAGTTCATCAGCTGGCTGGGGCTGCGTTCGAACAGCGCGACAACGCCGGTTTCGCCATTGGCCGCGCCGGCAGCCCGAGTAGTGGGTCAAGCTTATTGCACAGCAGTTGCCATACCTGGATCGCGGCATCAGGCGAGCCAGCCTCGAGAGGGGCCGTGATCGTCGCGAGCAGGTCTGTCGGTATTGGCATGGCGTTCCGGCAATTGCCCCATGCCCCGCTGACGAACTCTGCAGCGCTTCGGTCCCCGGCGAGGCTGTGAATATAGTGCGGCCTATTTCATCCCATTGATGACCGGTGAAGAAGCGGGAGTAGGTACAGCGGCCGGCACGAGCGGCAGGCGCACGACGAGCCGCGTGCCGTGCGCGCGCGTGCTGTCGATGACCAGCGTGCCGCCGTGCGCGGCGATCTGTTCCTGCTGCGTTGCCAGACCAAAACTGCATGACTTGCGCGGCGCCTGCGCGTCGAACCCGATGCCGTTGTCACTGATGACCAATTCGAGCGCGTCGCCCGTGCTGGCCAGGCGCAGCTGCACCCGGCTGGCCAGCGAATGGCGAAACACATTGTTGAGCGACTCTTGCAGCACGCGGTACAGGCTCATGAGGATGTCTTCGTCGATCTCCAGCGCCTCGAGACCGTCATCCGCCTGAAGGTCGCAGGCGATGCCGCTGGCAAGGGTGAACTTGCGCGCTTCGATTTCCAGCGTGGCGACCACGCCCAGGTCAAACCCGGCGGGCCGCAATTCGCTGAGCAGGTGTTTCACGGTGCGCAGCGTCTCGTCCACGTTATCGAGCGCCGCGCCCACCCAGCTGTGCAGGCGGCCGTGGCGCTCGTTCGTTTGCTGGTGCAGCGTGACGATGTCGAGCCGCAAGGCGAGCAGGTTCTGGCCGAGGCAATCGTGGATTTCGCGTGAGATCTGTTTGCGTTCGGCATCGCGGCTGGCGCGCTGGTGGGCCAGTAACGAGTGCAACTGCTGTTCCGACGCGCGCAGCGATGCTTCGGCGTGCTGGCAGGCGAAGATTTTTTCAACCAGCGCCTGGTTGACCAGCATTTGTTCTTCAGTCAGGCGCCGCATGGACGCTTCGAGCCCCTCGTCGGCCACCACGTCGGCATAACGGGACCGCGCCACTGCATCCTCTGGCCGAAAAGGTGCTTTATTCAGTCGATTGCGGTGGCGGGTTGGCATGGCACGCAGGCTGTGGATCCAGCCCGAAAGAGGCTGAGTTTCTCGCTACATGGTATGAAACGCTAATTATGTTGCTGATGCAAGTCAAGCATAAACGATCGAACCGTCGAGAAACATTGGGTCGACGGTCGTGTCATGCAGGTTGGATGGTACGCGGTGCGACTGGTTTGCCGTGTACCGCGCTAAAACCGGCCGTAGCGATCTGGATCAAGTTCAGGGTGCGTACCGTGAACTCGACGACGATGCGACTGCTGCACCTACATCAAAATCACGTCGTACTGTTCCTGGTGGTACCCCTTCTCGACCTGCAGCGAAATGCGCTTGCCAATAAAGTCACCCAGCATGGCCAGGTGCTGCGACTCTTCTTCCAGGAACAGGTCGATCACTTCTTGCGAGGCGACGATACGGAATTCGCGCGGGTTGAATTGCTTGGCTTCGCGCAGCAGTTCGCGCAGGATCTCGTAGCAGATCGTCCGGCTGGTTTTCACTTGCCCCTTGCCCGAGCAGGCAGGGCAGGGTTCGCACAAAATATGGGCCAGCGATTCGCGCGTGCGCTTACGGGTCATTTCCACCAGACCCAATGCCGAGAAGTTACTCACCGACACCTTGGTGCGGTCGCGCGCCAGGGTTTTTTTCAGCTCGGCGAGCACCTGGTTGCGGTGCTCGTTGTTCTCCATGTCGATGAAATCGAGGATGATGATGCCGCCCAGGTTGCGCAGGCGCAGCTGGCGGGCGATGGCGTGCGCCGATTCCAGGTTGGTTTTAAAGATGGTGTCGGCGAAATTGCGCCCGCCGACGTAGCCGCCCGTGTTGACATCGATGGTGGTCATCGCTTCGGTCTGGTCGACGATCAGGTAGCCGCCGGACTTGAGGTCGACGCGCCGGCCCAGCGCGCGCAGGATTTCTTCTTCGACGCCGTACAGGTCGAACAGCGGCCGCTCGCCGGTGTAGTGCGCCATGCGCGAGAGCACGCTTGGCGTATAGACCTGGGCGAATTCGACGAGTTTCAGGTAGTTCTCGCGTGAATCGACCTGGATGGTGGCGGTTTCGTCGTGCACGAAGTCGCGCAGCACGCGCTGGGCCAGACTCAGGTCTTGGTACAGCAGGGTGGTGGGCGGGCGCGTGCGGGCGCCCTGATTGATGGCGCCCCAGGTCTTGCGCAGGTAATCGACGTCGGCGGCCAGGTCGTCGTCCGGCGCTTCTTCGGCCTGCGTGCGCACGATGTAGCCGCCTTTTTCTTCTGGCGGCAGCATGCTTTGCAGGCGCGTACGCAGGCGTTCGCGCTCGCTTTCCTTTTCGATTTTTTGCGAGATGCCGATGTGCTGGTCTTGCGGCAGGTACACCAGCATGCGCCCGGCAATCGAGATCTGGGTGGACAGGCGCGCGCCCTTGGTGCCGATCGGGTCCTTGATGACCTGGACGGTGAGCACCTGGCCGTCGAACAGCAGTTTTTCAATCGCGGTCGGAGGCGTATTGGTGCCGTCGTGGGGCCGCGCTTCCCAGATGTCGGCCACGTGCAAAAACGCGGCGCGCTCCAGGCCGATGTCGATGAAGGCCGACTGCATGCCCGGCAGCACGCGCACGACCTTGCCCAGATAGACATTCCCTGCCAACCCACGCGTGAGCGTGCGCTCGATGTGCAGTTCTTGCACCGCGCCTTGCAGGACCAGCGCGACGCGCGTTTCTTGCGGCGTGATGTTGATGAGAATATCTTCGTTCATGGACCCTGCCGCACTTATTGTTCAGGGTGATCATGATACACGCTCGCGGCGCATCGCCGGGAGCGGGAAGGCGATCAATTCAGACCGTGAGGCCCGCCTTGCGCAGCAAAGTGGCGGTCTCGAACAGGGGCAGGCCCATGATGCCCGAGTGGCTGCCTTCGATGTGTTCGATGAACAGCGCCGCCGGGCCCTGGATGCCATAGCCACCGGCCTTGTCGTACGGCTCGAGCGTGGCGCAATAGGCGCGGATCTGTTCCGGCGCGAGCTTGGCAAAACGCACGTTCGACACTTGCGTGACCTGCTCGGCCACGCGTTCGGCATGCACGGCGACCGACGTCAGCACCTGGTGCGTGCGGCCCGACAGGCGCTCAAGCATCGCAACCGCTTCTCGGTTATCCGCCGGCTTGCCGAGAATCTCGCCGTCGATCGTCACCGTGGTATCGGCTGTCAATACGGGACGCAGCGGCTGGCGCCGTTGCAAGAGCAGGTTGAAGGCAAACGCACCTTTCGCCTTGGCTACCCGTGCGACATATTGGTGCACGTCTTCGTTCGGCAGCACGTCTTCACTGACGTCGACCGAGCGGCCCGGATCGCTACGCAGCAGCATCAGCTCGAATTCCACGCCAATCTGGCGCAGCAACTCACGCCGGCGCGGGCTTTTCGAGGCAAGGTAGATCTTGTTCTGGTTATTTCTCATCAGTTCGGACGATCAGGCAAGGCGGATGCTTACTGCATAAGCAAAATTCAGACCCGGTGGTAAGGATGGTTTTGTGTGATCGACCAGGCACGGTATAGCTGCTCGGCCAGCATCACCCGCACCATACCGTGCGGCAGCGTCATGCTGGAAATACGGATCAAGCCTTCGGCGCGCGCCTTGAGCTCGGGATCCAGGCCGTCGGCGCCGCCGATCAGGAACGCGGTGTCGCGCCCGTCACGCTGCCAGGTTTCCAGCTGCTGCGACAGGCCGACGCTGGTCAGGTCGCGGCCACGCTCGTCGAGCGCGATGATGCGTACGCCCTTCGGCAAGACCGCTTCGATGCGCTCGCGTTCGAGCACCATCGCTGTGGCGGCGGTCTTGCTGCCGGACCGTTCGACCGGCTTGATCTCTTTGAGCACGATGCGCAGCTCCGGTGGCATGCGCTTCGTGTACTCGGTGAAACCCGACTCGATCCAGGCCGGCATCTTGTGACCGACCGCGGCAATGATCAATTGCATGAAAGCTTACTCGGCGTCCTTCTTGATACGACGGATCACTTTCTTGACCGGCGCTTCGGCAACTGGCGCAGCTTTTGGCGCGGCGGCTTTCACGGCGCGCTTTGGCGGCTTGGCCTTGGTCGCTTCGACAGCGGCGGTCTCGGTCTTGCTTGGGCTGACCTTCACAGTCTTGCCGGTTGGCACAGCCTTGGCGGCAGGCTTCTTGGCAGCCGGTTTCTTGGCGGCGGCAGGCCCTTCGGCTGCGAGGGTCTTGGCGACGGTGGCGGCGCGCTTGGCGGCCGGCTTGCGTTCATTGACCGGCTTGGCGTCGATCTTGTCCTGGTTGGCGGCAAGGTGCTTCGACTTCGGCTTGGCGGCATCGGCTTCGGCGCCCTCGAGCGTCGACTTGCGCTTGGCGGCGCCCAGCTTGACTGGCTTCTCGCCCCAGATTTCTTCGAGGCGGTAGTACTGGCGAATGGCCGGTTGCATGATGTGGACGATGATGTCGCCCAGGTCGACCAGCACCCATTCACCGGTGTCCTCGCCTTCCATGCCGATGACGTCGCCGCCGGCGGCCTTGACCTTGTCGCGCACCGATGCGGCCAGCGATTTGGTCTGGCGATTCGAGGTACCAGAGACGACGGCGATGCGGTCGAACAGGCTGGTCAGGTGCGTCGTGTCGAACATGACGATGTCCTGGCCCTTGACATCTTCCAGGGCGTCGACGACGAGGGTTTGAAGTTTCTTGAGATCCATTAGTTTTTGTACAGGTTATGTTGTTGAATATAGTCTAGCACTTGCGCCATCACGAGCGCGTTTGCGTCCGCTTCCAGGCCCGCGTGCAAGGCCGCACGAATACGGCTTGACGAAATGTCGACGTCCAGCGTCGGTGCGAGGCAAACTTTTCCGTGGCTGCTTGCGCGCACGGTGTCGGGCGTCGCAAGGCGCGTCGACAATTCTTGTGCCACCACGGGCGGCAGCGCTTGTTGCGCCAGGTCGTAACCCGGACGCGTGGCCACACCCAGGTTGGCCAGCGCGAACAGGTCGCGCCATTCATTCCAGGTATCGAGATTGCGCAGCTGGTCGGCGCCCATCAAGAATACGATCGACGCCTGCGGGCCGAGTTCCCGGCGCAGCGCGCGCAGGGTCTCGACCGTATATGTCGGTGTCTTGCGTTCAATTTCCTGCAGGTCGATCATGACTTGCAGGTCGTCGTTGTCCAGTGGGCCGAAGGCCAGGTCGAGCATCGCGATGCGGTGCGCGTCGCCGGCTTCCAGGCCGCTCTTTTGCCACGGCCGGCCGGCCGGCAGGATGCGCAACTGGTCCGCCTGCAGCAAGCTGCAAAATAGCTGGCCGAGGGCGACGTGGCCACGGTGCACCGGGTCGAAGCTGCCGCCCAGCACGGCGATGCAGGTCGTCACGGCGCGAGCCAGTCCCGATGCGGCAGGAAGTCGGCCGCCAGGCGCGCTTCAGGGCTGCCGGCTTCCGGCTGCCAGTCGTAGCGCCATTTGACGATCGGCGGCATCGACATCAGGATCGCCTCGGTGCGCCCGCCCGATTGCAGGCCGAACAGCGTGCCGCGATCCCACACCAGGTTGAACTCGACGTAACGGCCGCGCCGGTAGGCCTGGAAATCGCGCTCGCGCTCGCCGTACGGCTGGTCCTTGCGGCGCGCCAGGATCGGCAGGTAGGCGGCAGTGAAGCTGTTGCCGACGCTTTGCATCAGCGCATAACACTGCTCGAACCCGAGTTCGTTCAGGTCGTCGAAGAAGATGCCGCCGACGCCGCGCGCTTCCTTGCGGTGCTTCAGGTAAAAATACTCGTCGCACCAGGTCTTGAAGCGCGGGTGCAGCGTGGGGCCGAACGGCGCCAGGGCGTCGTGGCAGGTCTGGTGGAAGTGGCGCGCGTCGCCCTCATCGCCGTAATAGGGCGTGAGGTCCATGCCGCCGCCGAACCACCACACCGGGTCTGCGCCGGGCGCGGTCGCTTCAAAGAAGCGCACGTTCATGTGCACCGTTGGCGCATGCGGGTTACGTGGGTGCAGCACCAGCGACACGCCCATCGCTTCCCAGGCCCGGCCCGCCAGTTCGGGGCGCACGGCGCTGGCCGACGGGGGCAGGGCGGCGCCCATCACGTGCGAAAAATTCACGCCGCCGCGCTCGAACACATTGCCTTCTTCGATCAGGCGCGAGATCCCGCCGCCGCCTTCCGGGCGCGTCCATGCGTCGAGCAGGAACGGCTTGCCATCGACCTGTTCAAGGTCCTGGACAATACGCGCCTGAAGGTCGAGCAGCCAGGTCTTGATGGCTGCGGAATGGAGAGATGGCATCGAGCGTTCGCGGTCGGGAAATGAAAAGAGCGCAGATTGTACACCTGCGCAGAAGGGCGGTTACTGGTTGTGACTTTGGTGCTGGTGAGGCCGTTGGCTGTTCGGAGGCACTTGGGTTCCCGCCTCCGCGGGAACGACGTGCGAACATACTGTCCGAAACAAGCTAGCATGGTTTTCACCGCAACTAACAGCACGTCGTTCCCGCCCTCGCCGGGCGCCTTGGCGGGAACCCAAGTTCAACTAACGCCCGCAGTACCGCTTACTTGATCCCGCGCCACCCGATATCGCGCCGATACTGCGCGCCATTGAAGTGAATCTTCTCCACGGTTTCGTAGGCCCGCTTCTGCGCCATCTTGACGCTGTCGCCCAGACCCACGACGCACAGCACGCGCCCGCCACTGGCTTGCAGCGTGCCGCCCACGACGCGCGTGCCGGCGTGGAAGGTGACGCATTCCGGCACTTCAGGCGGGATGCCGTCGATGACATCACCCTTGCGCGGGCTGTCCGGATACCCGGCGGCGGCCATGACGACGCCCACGGCGGTGCGGCGGTCCCATTCCAGTTCGACCGCGTCGAGCGTGCCGTTGCAGGCGTGTTCGAGCACGGTGGCGAAATCGCTTTTCAGGCGCGCCATGATCGGCTGGGTTTCCGGGTCGCCCATGCGGCAGTTGAATTCGAGCGTGCGCGGATTGCCCTCGGCGTCGATCATCAGGCCGGCGTACAGGAAGCCCGTGAACGGGATTCCGTCGCGCGCCATGCCCTGGATGGTCGGGTTGATGATCTCGCGCATCACGCGCGCATGCATCGACGGCGTGACGATCGCCGCCGGCGAATAAGCGCCCATGCCGCCCGTGTTCGGGCCCTGGTCGTGGTCTTTCAGGCGTTTGTGGTCCTGGCTCGTGGCCAGCGCCAGCACGTTCTTGCCGTCGCACATGACGATGAAGCTGGCTTCTTCGCCGGCCAGGAATTCTTCGATGACGATGCGCGCGCCGGCGTCGCCAAAGGCGTTATCGGCCAGCATGTGGTCGACAGCGCCGTGGGCTTCTTCGAGTGTCATGGCAACGACGACGCCCTTGCCGGCCGCCAGGCCATCGGCCTTGATGACGATCGGCGCGCCGTTGGCGTCGATGTAGGCGTGGGCAGCGGCGGCGCTTGAAAAGGTTTCGTACTTCGCGGTCGGGATGCCGTGGCGCTGCATGAACGACTTGGCGAAGTCCTTCGAGCTCTCGAGCTGCGCCGCTTCGCGGGTGGGACCGAAGATCTTCAGGCCGCGCGAGCGGAACAGGTTGACGATGCCGGCCGCCAGCGGTACTTCGGGGCCCACCAGCGTCAGGGCGATGTTCTCGGCCGCGACGAAGTCGGCCAGCGCCTGCGGCTCGTGCAAATCGACCGTCACCAGGCGTGCATCGAGCTCGGTGCCGCCGTTGCCGGGGGCGACGAAGACCGTCTGGACGCGTTCCGATTGGGCCAGTTTCCACGCCAGCGCGTGTTCGCGGCCGCCCGAGCCGACTACGAGAATTTTCATATTGCCTACCAGGGTTATTCGTCGATCACGGCGTTGGTGAACACTTCCTGGACGTCGTCCAGGTTTTCCAGTGCATCGAGCAGCTTTTGCATCTTGATGGCGTCGTCGCCCGTGAACACCGTTTCGGTGGCGGGCTTCATGATGACCTCGGCCACTTCGGCCTTGAAGCCGGCCGCTTCCAGCGCTTCTTTCACGCCAGCGAAGGCGTGCGGATCGCACAGTACTTCGAAGCCGCCTTCTTCGTCGGCGGCGACGTCGTCGGCGCCCGCTTCGAGGGCCGCTTCCATCAGCTTGTCTTCGTCGACGCCCGGCGCGAACAGGAACTGCCCGGTGTGCTGGAACATGAACGCGACCGAGCCTTCGGTGCCCATATTGCCGCCGTTCTTGCTGAACGCGTGGCGCACTTCGGCCACGGTCCGCACGCGGTTGTCGGTGAGGCACTCGACGATGATCGCCGCGCCGCCGATGCCGTAGCCTTCGTAGCGCACTTCTTCGTAGTTCACGCCTTCGAGCTCGCCCGAACCGCGCTGGATCGCGCGGGTGACGTTATCTTTCGGCATATTCGCATCAGCCGCCTTCTCGACCGCCAGGCGCAGGCGCGGATTGGACGGGATGTCGCTGCCGCCCATGCGCGCGGCGACGGTGATTTCCTTGATCAGGCGCGTCCAGATCTTGCCGCGCTTGGCGTCAGTCGCGGCCTTCTTGTGCTTGATATTGGCCCATTTGCTGTGTCCAGCCATGTCGAGAATTCCTTAGACGGTATGCAAGAGTGGCCGACATTCTAGCATAGGCCCCCCTTGCAAAAACGTCCAACGAGCGTCACGCAGAGGTGGCGAATCGTCATGGAAACAACAGTCCGGTACCCAGCGCGAGCAGCGCCAACCCGCCGGCACAGGCGACCTGGTGACCGCTGGTCAGCCGGATTTCGGCCAGCACGAACAGGCCCACGACAATGATTGCTACCGGATTGTCGGGCCCGGCCGCCAGCAGCACGAGCATCAGCAGCCAGCAACAACCGAGCGCCCCGTGCGCATGGGCGGCGCCGTGGCGCAAGGCTCCGGCCAGGTCGTCGCGCCAGCCGGTCAGGATGCCGGTGAGCGGCGCCCGGCAATGCGCCAGGCACGCGTGCTTGGCGGGTGTCCACTGGTAGACGCCGGCCGCCACGAGAACGAGCCCGAGCAGCAGCGGATGACGGATCGCGCCGCCCGGGCCGGCCGCATGCAGTGTCCACTGGGCGATGGCGGCGAGCAGGGCGAACCCGGTCCAGGCGCCCAGGTAGCCGAGCACGAACAGGCCCGTACGCAGGCGCGCGCGCCGGGCCGCGCGGTGGCCGGCCAGGCGCGCGAACAGCACTGCGGCGCGGCTGGCCAGCGGCAGCATCAGGGCCGTGCACAGGCCGGCCCAGGTCAAGAACACGAGCGCCAGCTGGCCCGCATGCCAGGCGAGCGATGGGCCTGCGGCAATGGCTGTGCTTGCGGTGCCAGGCAGCGGCGCCGGCCCGCGCAGCACCAGGCCACCCAGCACCAGCCCGGCCCAGAACAGGCTGGCCAGCAGCGACACCAGCAGCAGGCTCAGGGCCACCGGACGGTCGCTGTACGCGCCGGCATTTATTTCAAGCGGGCGCTCGGGCGCCGCGCGTAATTCCAGGTCGTTCAGGTTCATCGCGGCGCTCCTGCTCGGGCGACGCGCGTTTTTTTCCAGGTCATGATGGTGGCTCCTTGTGGTGACGGGTGTGCAGGTTCGACTGCGCGGCGCGGCTGCCCGTTCGGCAGGCCCGGCCGCAAGGCCTGCCAGGACGAGCACGCCGTCGCCTGATGCACGATGCCCGTGCGGACGTCGGTGCAACTCTTGCGCCACAGCGCACCGTTCTCGGCAGCGGGCAGCGGTCGGCTACGACGCCGGCAAGCGCCGAACTTCAACGCCGGCGCCACACTCGCGCGCCGATGTTGAGCGGGTTCAGAACCGGGGCCTGAATACGGTATTCTTGGTGCACACACAGGAGAACCGCATGCATGCCAAAGCAATCCGCATCGCCGCTCACGGCGGCCCCGAAGTAATGGAATATGTCGACGTCGAGGTGGGCGCCCCCGGGCCTGGCGAGATCCTGCTGCGCCAGCACGCGATCGGCCTGAACTTCATCGACGTCTACTTTCGCACCGGCCTGTATCCGCAGCCGCTGCCCGGCGGCCTGGGCAAGGAAGGCGCGGGCGTGGTCGAGGCGGTGGGCGAGGGTGTGACCCACCTGCTCCCGGGCGACCGCGTGGCCTACGGCAGTGGCCCGAACGGCGCCTATGCCGACCTGCGCGTGATGCCGGCGGCGGTCGTCGTCAAGCTGCCCGCTGCGATTTCGTTCGAGACCGCAGCCGCCATGATGCTGCAGGGCCTGACGGTGCAGTACCTGTTTCGTTCCACCTACCGGTTGCAGGCGGGCCAGACGATCCTGTTTCACGCTGCTGCCGGCGGGGTGGGGCTGATCGCCTGCCAGTGGGCGCGTGCGCTGGGCGTGCAGCTGATCGGCACCGTCGGCTCGAAAGAGAAGGGCGAGCTGGCGCGGGCGCACGGCGCGGCGCACGTCATCAATTACAACGACGAAGACATCGTGGCGCGCGTGAAGGAGATCACTGGTGGGGCCGGCGTGCCGGTGGTGTACGACTCGGTGGGCAAGGACACCTTCACCGCCTCGCTCGATTGCCTGCAGCGGCGCGGGCTGATGGTCAGCTTCGGCAATGCGTCCGGCGCCGTAGAACCGTTCGCGCCGGGCGAGCTGTCCAGGCGCGGCTCGCTGTATATCACCCGGCCAACGCTGTTCGACTACATGTCCAACCGCGAAGAGTGCGAAGCGATGTCGGCCGAGCTGTTCGAGATGGTCACGAGCGGCAAGATCGCCATCAACGTGAACCAGACCTTCCCGCTGGCCCAGGCGGCCGAGGCGCACCGCGCGCTCGAAGCGCGCCGCACCACAGGCTCGACGGTGCTGCTGCCATGAGGGATACCAGGGACGAGCGGCCGTTCACGCCGCCGCCGCGCCCGGCCGACGACGGCGCGCCGAAGTTCGGGCGGCTGCTGATCGTGCTGGTGCTGGCGTTGCTGCTGGTCGTGGCGATCACGTTCGGGTCGGAGGCGTATTTCAGCTAGGGCTCGATCGCCGGGCTTTAACAGGATTTGCCAGCCCAAAAACGTCATTCCCGC